>JAABUT010000602.1_pt1 | contig 53852 bp, 55 predicted proteins | sample 5559281 | NCBI WGS metagenome assembly JAABUT01 (sample SAMN10711880, study PRJNA513359) | rock metagenome | isolation source: Antarctica rocks | place: Antarctica: Victoria Land, Ricker Hills nord | collected 2016-01-04
CTGGGATCGAGCCAACACCTGCAACGCCTCGCGTTGCCCGTCGGACATGGCCAAAGGGGCAGCTGCTCTGTTCACCCACCCAGACTATCTCGAACAGACCTAATATTTTGGAGACACACCACTAGTATGCCTCGAAGCAGGAGCACGGGCGGGTCGTCCCGACCTGGAACTACAGCGTCGTGCACCTGCGCGGGCCGGTCACCGTGCACGATGACGTCACCTGGCTGCGGGAGGCGGTGACCCGGCTGACGACGCGTCACGAGGAGCGCACCGCGGCGGACCACCGGGGCTGGCAGGTCGACGACGCCCCGGAGCGGTTCGTCGAGGGGCAGCTGCACGCGATCGTCGGGGTCTCGATGCGGGTGGAGCAGGTCGAGGCCAAGGCCAAGCACAGCCAGAACCGGTCGGCCGAGGACCGGCACGGGGTCGAGGCCGGTCTGCGGCACACCGGTGACGCCGACTCCGTCGCGATCGCCGACGCGATGGCCGGCCGGGGCGACTGACGGTCGAGCCGCTCCTGTCAGTAGAAGCCGGCCTGCGCCAACGGGTGCAGCAGCTCGCGCTCCTCGTAAGACAGGTGGGACCGCAGCGCGTCCGTGACGAGATCCAGCACGTCCTGTAGGCGGCCAACCGCGCCGGCCTCCTCGCCAACAAGGGCGACGAGCGCACCATCGAGCCCGTCGAGCAGGTCGTGGATGACGTGATGCTCCTGCGTCAGCCGGTCGATCACCGGACCGGCGCCCTGCACCCGTCGCAGGTGCGGGAAGACGCTGGCGTCCTCCAGGCTGTGGTGCGAGGTGACGATCCGGCAGTACTGCTCGCAGGCCCCCAGCGTCCAGTTGTTCTGCCGCAAGGTCATCTGGTTGATCGCCGACCGAGCGTCACCGACGGCCAGCCGACCGTCCGACACCTGGCGGACGATGTCGCGCAACCGATCCAGCTCGGCCCGTAGCCCATCGTGGACGTCGACCAGGTGCTGAGGCGCCGCCTGCGCAGTGGCGCTGTAGGAGAACGCCGTCGGCACCGGGAAGGTGGGGCGGGTGGACTCGTCCCAGGCCGCCTGGTCGCTCAGCCGGGTGCCGTCGTCGGGGGTGGGGCGCACGTCGAGGGCGGAGCCAGCCGCCGGCGCCGTCGTCGCGGCGGTCGCCGGTGCGCTCGCCACAGGCGCGGTCTCGATGCGGTCCGGCCCCGGATCGGGGCGGGCGGCCACGCCGGAGCGGCGTCCCGCGTCGACGAGGTCGCGCACCGCGGGGGCCACCTCCTCGCCGAACCGGCGGACGTCGTCGACGTCGTCGGTGCCGACGATGAAGGTGCTCATACCCTCGCGCAGCGCGAGGTCGGCCAGGTGCTCGGCCCACTCCTGCGGCGGACCCGTGATCCCCCGCCCCCCGCCGGAGGTGAACGAGCCGAAGATGTTGTAGAGCCGGCGGACCGCCGACGGGTCACGGCCGGCCTCGCGGGCCGCGTCGTCGATGGTCACGTTCATCGCCGGCAGGTCGTCGGGGTCCGCGTAACCCATGCTGGGCAGCCAGCCGTCGGCATACCGGCCGGTGAGCCGCAGCATCCGAGGCTTGTAGGCGCCGAGCCAGATCTCCACCCGGTGGGCCGGTGCCGGGCCCGGGTGAAGGCCGCTGACGTGGTGGTGGCGACCGTCGACGCGGACCGCGCCCGGGCCGGCATCGCCCCACACCCCACGGATGACCTCGATGCCCTCGCGGAGGGCGTCGACGCTCTCCGCCGGCGTGAGCCGCTGCCCGCCCGCCGCGACGATGGGGTCCCAGAAGGCACCGGCCCCGAGCCCGAGCTCGGCCCGGCCGCCGGTGATGAGGTCGAGGGTCGCGATGCTCTTGGCCAGGACGACCGGAGGGCGCAGCGGCAGGTTCGCGACGTTCAGGGCGACGCGCAGGCTGGAGCTGCGAGTCGCGATCACGGTGAGCAGGGTGAGGGCGTCGAGATGCTTGGCCTGGTAAGGATGGTCCTGGGCGGTCACCAGGTCGAGGCCGCTGACCTCGGCCACCTCCGCGAGCAGCAGGGCGCGTTCCCACCCGGCGGCGTCCGGCGTCAGGAACAGTCCGAACCTCAGGTCCTGTCCATAGTCCACGAGGCCAGCCTATGAAGTGCCCCGACCCCACCCGTGCAGAGGACGTCCGTGACTGAAGCCACAGCCCCAGCCCCACCACCCGACCCGAGCCGAGGTGCGCTCTTCGGCCGGGGGAGCTGGCCGGAGGTCTCGCGGATCAACGCCGTCCTGCGGCGGGAGACGGTCGGCGGCGCGCTCCTGCTGGCGGCGACCGTCGTCGCCCTGGTCTGGGCCAACTCCTCGTGGGCGTCCACGTATGCCGCCGTGCGGGACGCCCGCTTCGGGCCCAGCTCCCTGCACCTCGACCTGACCGTCGGGGCATGGGCCGCCGACGGCCTGCTGGCCATCTTCTTCTTCGTCGCCGGACTTGAGCTCAAGCGGGAGTTCATCGCCGGTGACCTGCGTGACCGGCGCAAGGCCGCCCTGCCCGTCGTGGCCGCACTGGGCGGTATGGCGGCGCCGGCGTTGATCTTCGTGGCCGTCACCGCGACGGCGGGAGGTGATGCCCTGCGGGGCTGGGCCGTCCCGACGGCCACCGACATCGCCTTCGCCCTGGCCGTGCTCGCCGTGATCAGCACCCACCTGCCCGCGGCGCTGCGCACGTTCCTGCTGACGCTGGCCGTGGTCGACGACCTGTTCGCCATCACGATCATCGCGATCTTCTACACGCGCGACCTGCAGCCGCTGTATCTGCTCGGCGCCCTCGTCCCCCTGGCCGTGTTCACCGTCCTCGTCCAGCGGCGGGTGCGGACCTGGTGGCTGTTGCTCCCCCTGGCCGCGGTCACCTGGGCTCTCGTGCACGCCTCCGGGGTGCACGCCACGGTGGCCGGGGTGCTCCTCGGCTTCGCCGTGCCCGTCATCCGCAGCCGCGCCGCCGGCGGACCCGATGCCGGACCGGGGTTGGCCGAGCACTTCGAGCACCGGTTCCGACCGATCTCGGCGGGCCTGGCCGTGCCCGTCTTCGCGCTCTTCGCCGCGGGGGTCACCATCGGGGGTCTCAGCGGGCTGCGTGCAGCCCTGACCGACCGCGTCGCCCTGGGCATCGTCGCCGGGCTCGTGGTCGGCAAGACCGTCGGCATCTTCGGCGCCACCTACCTCATGGCCCGGTTCACCCGCGCCAACCTCGACCGGAACCTGCGCTGGGTGGACGTCCTCGGCCTCGCCATGCTCGCCGGGGTGGGCTTCACCGTCTCGCTGCTCATCGGCGAGCTGGCCTTCGGAGCCGAGAGCGCGCGGGACGACCACGTCAAGATCGGCGTCCTCACCGGGTCGGTCCTCGCGGCGCTCCTCGCGGCCGCCGTCCTGCGCACCCGCAACCGCGCCTACCGGCGGGCCGCCGAGGAGGACGAGGCCGACGCCGACAACGACGGCACGCCGGACGCATACCAGAGCGGCTGACCGGGGGGCTGACCCGCGCCCCGGGCCCGGTTGTCACCGGCGGGGTCACGGGGGGGACGTGACGTCGTGCCTCAGCCGTGCACGCCGTGCCCCACCCTGTGTCCCTCACGTATGCGCACACCATTAGCACTATGCGCACACCGTCGAACGTGTGCGCAGCGCACCCAAGGTGTGCGCAGACCCCAAGACGACCGACCCCGAAGGTCCGTTGCCGGCGCCGCGGGCACGGTGGTCACCGCGGTGGCCCGTGAACGTCGTGCCTCATCCGCGAGCGTGAGCAGCGACAGGGCCGGCCGTGGCCGCCGCGATCAGTGCGCGCCTCATCCGAGCTCCTCCGTCCGGCGGACGCCGACTCCGTCGGGTCAGCCCGATATCACCGCGGCGCGGGGGCGGTGACCATAGACCCAGGTCGCCCGCGACGTCAGCCGCGCCGAGGCCGGGGCTGCAGCCGCGGCCGGACGGGCATCCGGCGGCGGACCAGCCACGCCTCCTGGCGCCGCTCGGCCCGTTCGAGGTCGAGCTGGCGCAGCACGTGGTCCACCGCGGCCAGGACCGACCCCTGCAGCATCCAGACGTCCGTGTGCTCGCGCGGGTCGACGTCGATGAGCATGAGCTCGGTCAAGACCGCCCGACCCTCACGGACCTGGTCGAGGGTGCGGTTGAACGCCTCGTCGACCCGGTCGACCGACCCCGCGCCGTACTCCGCGTCGACGAGCTCGGCGAACCCCCGCAGCCGGTTGGCCGCATAGTCGAGCACCACGGCGAAGGCGCGGCGCAGCTCGGCGCCGGTCTGCCCCTCCTGCCGCGCGTCCCCGCTGGGGGCTTCCGTGCTGAGCACCGTGAGCAGGGCCCGCTCGGCGGAGAGACACCGCTCGAGCCGGCTCAGCGCGTACTGCAGCCCGGGGTGCACGGTCGGTGCCGCGAGCGCGAGCGGGTTGAGCCGGCGGTTCTGCTGGATCGCCTGGAGCGCCCCGCCGGCCTCGGCGACATCACCGCCGATGTGCTCGGTCCACGCCCACCAAGCGGTGGCCTCCTCCGGGTGGGGGGGTCGGCTGGCCAGTGTCAGGGCCATCTCGTCCAGGAGCGCGGCCTGGGAGCGAGCCACGCCCCGGACGCCTTCGCGGGCGCGGGCGTTCGGGATCGCGACGGGGACCAGCAGGCTGAAGGCGATCCCCACGACCGTGCCGATGAGGGTGTTGACAAGGCGGACCTCTGCCGCCAGCTCCGGCGACGACACGGCGAGGATGAGCATCGCGCTGATCGGGGCCTCCAGGGTCTGCTCGCCCAGCCTCAGCACCTTGGCCAGGACCATCGAGGCCGCGATGACCCCGGCCAGGCTCCACCACACCAGCCCCACGGCGCTGGCGACGCCGACGGCGACGAGGACGCCGGTGAGCACCGCGCCGACCCGGACCAGTCCCATCCGCAGGGTGCCGACCGTGGACGCCTGCACGACGAGCAGCGCGGTGAGCGGCGCCGTCAGGTCGAGGATGCCCGGGGTCCAGGCATCGGCCACGAGGTAGGCCACGACCGCGGCCACCGTGAGCCGGGCGATCTGCGCGGTTGCTGGGCGGATGCGGGCCGGCACCTGCGACCACGTGCTCGGCAGTGCTGGCCAGAGCCACCACATCAACCGCCGCAGCCGTGAGCCGAGCGTGCCGCTCAGCCCGTCCACCCGCATCGCCACCGCCCCTTCGAGCCACCGCCGACCTCGTCCACCCTGCCCGACGCGGTCGTGGTTGTCATGCCGCTCCCGCCCCGACCGGCGAGACCCGGCCGCTCGTGCGCATACTGGCCACGGCCCCGACTGAGGGCCAGGACGAGTGACGAGGACCGGAGCCCCATGGACATCACCGAGGTCATCCTTCATCAGCACCACGAGCAGCGGCGGATGTTCGCGATGCTCGAGGAGTGGCCGCACGACGACACCGACGGGCTGGCCGCTCTGTGGACGCGGCTCGAGGTCCTGCTCGAGGTGCACGCCGAGGCCGAGGAACGCTTCTTCTACCCCGAGCTGGTCAAGCTGGGCCACGGCGGCGGCGATGCCGAGAGCGTGACCGAGGAGGTCGAGGACGCGGTCAAGGACCACAACGAGATCCGCGACGCGATCCGCGCGGTGCGAGCGGCGGGGGCCGGTTCCGCCGAGTGGTTCAAGGGGGTGCTCGACGCCAACGTCGCCAACAGCGACCACATGGCCGAGGAGGAACGGCAGGACCTCACCGACTTCCGGCAGCACGCCGGTCGTGACCTGCGGCACGACCTGGCGGTGCAGTTCCTCCGGTTCGAGGCGCAGCACTGGGCGACCGGCGTGCCGATCAAGGACAAGGACCCCGAGCAGTTCGTCGAGGACAACCGGGCGTAGCAGGACGAGCAGGCACGGCTACCCGCGCACCGGTTCGCCGCACGCAAGGGCTCCTGACACCATCGCCGGTATGCCGTTTGACGTCGCCTCGGTGCGCGCCCACTTCCCCGCCCTCCTCGAGGGGGCCGCGCACTTCGACGGCCCTGGCGGCTCGCAGACCCCCGAGGTCGTCGGCCAGGCCGTCGCCGACACCTTGACCTTGGCCATCGCCAACCGGGGCACCGTCACCGTGGCGGAGCAACGGGCCGAGGCGGTGGTGCAGGACGCGCGAGCGGCCATGGGTGACCTGCTGAACCTCGACCCGCAGGGCGTCGTCTTCGGGCGGTCGGCGACCGAGCTGACGTTCCAGCTGGCGCGGACCCTGTCGGCCGGCTGGGGCCCCGGTGACGAGGTCGTCGTCACCCGGCTCGACCATGATGCCAACGTGCGACCGTGGGTCCTGGCCGCCGAGCACGTGGGGGCGACGGTGCGGTGGGCCGAGTTCGACCCGGCCACCGGTGAGCTGATACCGGACGACATCGCCGAGGTGGTCGGCGCACACACCCGCGTGGTCGCCGTGACGGCCGCATCCAACCTCATCGGGACCCGCCCCGACCTCCCGGCCATCGCGCGCATCGCCCACGAGGTGGGTGCGCTGGTGTGGGTCGACGGCGTCCACGCCACGGCGCACGTCGCCACCGACGTGCCGGCCTCCGGCGCCGACGTCTGGGTCTGCTCGCCCTACAAGTTCCTCGGGCCGCACCTCGGTGTGCTGGGCGCCAGGCCCGAGACCCTCGAGCCGCTGCGGCCGGCCAAGCTGCTCCCCTCCAGTGACGCGGTGCCCGAGCGGTTCGAGCTCGGCACCCTGCCCTACGAGCTGCTCGCGGGGACGGCGGCGGCGGTCGACTTCCTCGCCGGGCTCGACCCCTCCACCACCGGCGACCGACGCCGCCGGCTCGTCGACTCGTATGCCGCCCTCGAGGCCCACGAGGACGGCCTCCTCGCGTGGTTGGAACCGCGGTTGCGGGGGCTGCCCGGCGTCACGGCCTACAGCAACGCGGCGCGTCGCACGCCGACGCTCCTGTTCACCGCGAAAACCCATGAGCCGCAGCAGATCCGGCAGGCACTCGCCGACCGTGGCATCAACGCACCGGCGGGTCACTTCTACGCGTGGGAGACGAGCCATCGCCTCGGGCTGGGGGCGACGGGTGGGGTGCGCGTCGGGCTCGCGCCCTACACCGACCACACGGACGTGGAGCGGCTCGTCGACGCGCTCACCGAGATCCTCGGCTGACGGTGCGATCTAGCCGAGCCAGCGCCCGTCGTGCAGGATCTCGCGACCGGCCAGCTCGTTCTCCTCGCGCCACGCCTGCATGCGTCGAGGCGTGACCCGCACGTAGACATGGGGCTCGCCCAGCGTCCTCGGGTCGAACCCCGAGCGCGCGGAGAACAGGTCGGCCTCGGACGTCGACAGGTCGGTGAGTGCGATCACCTCGGCGGTCCCGTGGACGAGGACGACGTCCCGCACCGCGCCGAGGCTGACGCGGACCCACGGCTGGGCGGCCACGTTGCGGACGGTCCGGCTGTCGGCACCGGCGGCATCCGACCCCGGGTCACGCGCCGTGCCTCTCATCGCAGCGGTGTGCACGAAACCTCGGACGGGACGCACCATGAGGGGCGCAGCGTTGGTCCCGGCGGCCACCCAGAGGTGGCCGCCGTTCGTCACCGACCGAAGGGCAGCCCCGTCGGCGCGGTCGAGTTCGTCGCGTCCTGACCCACCGCATACCGTGGGCCTCATGGTGACCGACTCCACGACCGTGTCAGCCGTGCCGGTCCTTCATCATGAGGTGCCCGAGGCGTTCGACGAGGTCGCCGACCGCTATGACCTCATGGTGGCCCTCAACCCCGGCTACCACGCGCACCTCAGGGTTAGCGCCCACGTGATGGCCGACAACCTGGGCCCCCGGACGGGGGCCCGCGTCATGGACCTGGGGTGTGGCTCGGGCGCGTCGACGCGTGCCCTCGTCGGCGCACTGAGCAGGGGCGGCATCGTCGGCACGGTGGTCGGTGTCGACGGGTCGACGGGGATGCTCGCGAGGGCCCGCGCGAAGAGCTGGCCGGTGGGCACGCGCTTCGTGCAGGGCCGCGCCGAGGCGCTGCCGTTGGTCTGCGCCGAGGCCGGCCTCGACGCGCCGCTCGACGGGGTGTTCGCGGCCTACCTGCTGCGTAACGTGCCCGACCGCGACGCCCTGCTCCGGTCAATCTTGGCCCAGCTGCGGCCGGGTGGCGTGCTCGTCGTGCACGAGTACTCCGTCGCCGGCCGTCCGACCGCGGAGGCGGTGTGGACGGCCGTATGCCGCGGGGTGGTCGTCCCGCTCGGCTGGCTCACCTCCGGCCGCACCCGGCTCTACCACTACCTGTGGCGCAGCGTCTTGGAGATGGACAGCGTCGAGACGGTGATGCAGCGGATGCTCGACGCCGGGTTCGAGGACGTCCGCACCCGGACGGTCCGTGGCTGGCAGCGTGGCATCATCCACACGTTCCACGCACGTAAGCCCGAATGACGTTGCTACGGGCCAGTCGTCGTCCGTGGGTGCCCGGTGCGGACCCCCGCGCCGTCCGCCATCCGCCGCCCGCTCCTGTCTCCCATCTATCCTGGCCTGAGCGGCCCACCGCCGTCGTGGTCGGCGGCGGCATTGCCGGGTTGACGGCCGCCACCGCGCTCGCCGAGCGCGGGGTCGCCGTCACACTCGTCGAGGCCGAGCCGACCCTCGGTGGGCGGGTGCGGGCCTGGCCGGTCGAGGTCGGCGGTGAGCCGACGACGATGTCGCGCGGTTTCCATGCGTTCTTCCGTCAGTACTACAACCTGCGGGCCCTGCTGCGGCGCGCCGACCCGGCGCTGTCCCGGCTACGAGCGGTCGACGACTACCCGCTCGTGCTGGCCGGCGGGCACACCGACTCGTTCGCCGGGCTGCCGACCACGCCCCCGCTCAACCTCCTGGCCTTCGTCGCCCGGAGCCCCAGCTTCACCGCTCGCGACCTCACCCGCGTCGACGTGGACGCCGCCCTCGGACTGCTCGACGTCGAGTTCCCGCGCACCTTCACCGACTACGACGGACGGTCGGCCTCCGAGGTGCTCGACGCGCTTCGCTTCCCCACGGGCGCAAGGCATCTCGCGCTCGAGGTGTTCGCCCGGTCGTTCTTCGCCGACCCCGGGGAGTTCTCCGGCGGCGAGCTGGTGGCGATGTTCCACACCTACTTCCTCGGCAGCTCAGAGGGGCTGCTCTTCGACGTACCCGACGACGACTACGACTCGACGCTGTGGGCGCCCCTCGGTCGCTACCTGCACGGGCTGGGGGTCGATGTGCGTATGCCGGTGCGGGTGGTCGGGCTGTCCGAGTCAGGGGACGGGATCGCGGTGCACCTCGACGACGGGTCGGTGCTCGAGGCCGACGGTGCTGTCCTGGCCACGGACCAGGGACCGTTGCAGCGGCTCGTGCAGGCCTCGCCGTGGCTGGGTGACGAGGAGTGGCGGGGACGGGTGTTGGACCGCCGTTCGGCGCCGCCGTTCGCGGTGTGGCGGCTGTGGTTCGACCGGCCGGTCACGCCGGACACGCCGCCCTTCCTCGCCACGAGCGGGTTCGGACCGCTCGACAACGTCTCGGCGGTGCACCTGTTCGAGGACGGTGCGGCGCGGTGGGCGCAGGCGCGGGGCGGGAGCGTCGTGGAGATGCACGCATACGCCGTCCCTGCGGAGACCGGCGAGGACGCACTCCGCGACTCGTTGCGTCGTGAGCTGTTCGGCCTGCACCCGGAGCTCGCCGCTGCTGGGGTGATCCACGAGGAGTGGCTCCTGCGGGACGACTGCCCGCTGGTCGGCACCGACCCGTGGGCCCGACGGCCCGGGGTGGAGACACCGGACCCACGGGTGACGTTGGCGGGCGACGGAGTTCGCTGCACCTACCCGGTGGCACTCATGGAGCGGGCGGCCACGACCGGGTGGATGGCGGCTAACGCTCACCTGTCGCGGTGGGGACGGCCCGGCCATGAGTTCTGGACGGTGCCCATGCAGGGGCGCCATGGCGTCGTGAAACCTCTGCGGCGAGCGGCGGCCCGCCTACCCGGCTGACGACTGGACCTGGCAGTGGGTGACCTTGCCGCTGGGTGCCCTGGTGGAGACGCCGATGCAGGTGTTCTGGCCGCCGCCGCCGTCGAACACCTGGCTGACGCCCTGGGGGTCGGTGAGCGTGTCGTTGCCGGAGCCGCCGCGGAGCGTGTCGTTGCCGGCTCCGCCCAGGAGCTGGTCGTCACCCGAGCCGCCGTTGAGGACGTCGTCGCCACCTCCGCCGCAGATGACGTCGTTGCCGGCCAGCCCGTCGATCGTGTCGGGCCCGTCAGTGCCCACGATGACGTCGCGATGTTCCGTCCCGTGAGTCACCTGGCCCGGCGCCGTCACGACGATCGTGGCCGGCAGACCGTTGCACGTCGGCACGGGTGGTGGCGGGCTGGCGTAGGTGAAGTGGTCCGCCGGGGTGTCGAGGCTGTAGATGCCGCCGTTCACGTTGACCCGCACGATGACCTCGCCCGTCCCCGCGGGGCTCGTGGCGGTGCAGGCGGTCGTGCTGCCGCACGTGACGTCGGTGCCGTAGCCGGTGCCGAACCGCACGATCGTGGTGCCCCCCGGAGCGCTGAGGTTGGTGCCGCTGACCGTCACCCGGGTGCCGCCCGAGGCCGGGCCGCTGGTGGGACTGATGCCCGTGACGGTGGGCGGCGGAAGCGGCGCAGCGGTGTAGCTGAAGGGCACCCCGTTGCTGGTGCCGGTCGCGGTGGTGACGGTCACCTGGACGGTCCCCGTCCCCGGTGGAGCGATGGCGTAGCAGGTGGTGCGGGACGAACACCCGACCACCCGGGCCGCGGGGGCCGCCCCGAAGTGGATCGACGTCGCACCGACCGCGAAGTTGTCACCGGTGAGGGTGACCTCGATCCCGCCGGCGGCCGGCCCCTGGTTCGGGCTGATGGAGGTCAGAACCGGAAGGGCGATGTAGACGAAGGTGAGGTCATTCGTGCTGGTCTGGCCGTTCACGGTCACGCCAACCGCCGCCGAGCCGGTCCCAGGCGGGCTGGTCGCCGTGCATAGATGGCTCGAGGAGCAGCCGACCGCCGTCGCGGGCCGATCGCCGAAGGTGACGACCGTGGGGCCGGCCGGGCCGCTCAGGTGATCGCCGTGGATGGTGACGACGGTGCCGCCCGACCCCGGCCCGGTCTGCGGCTCGAGGTGGCTCAGGTGCGGTGCGGGATCAAGGCTGTAGGTGATCGTGACCCGGCCGTTCCCCTCCCGCGCGCCCGTCGAGTAGACGGTGCCCGCCGGGCCGAAGCCGCTGCCCCCGCCGCCGCCGTACGGGCCCGGGGTGAACCCGTTCCCGCCGCCGCCACCGCCGTAGTACCCGCCGCCGCCGCCGCCCCCGCCGGCGGTGGTGACGGGGGGCGACGTGTCGTACATGAAGGGGCTGGCGCCGGCGCCGGCGACGGCCAGCTTGCCGCCGCCGCGGCCGTAGGGCGCGGCGCCCAGCCCACCGCCCTGACCGCACGCCGTCTCGCCGTTCACCCCGCCACCCGGGGCTCCCGTTGCTGGAGTGAACAGGCCGCAGCTGCCACCACTGTTGCCGCCCCCTCCGCCGCCGACGAGGACACGGTCGAAGGGCGACGTCCCACCGACCCGGACGTCGGAGGCGCCGCCACCGCTGGCGCCGAGGCAGTCGGTGGACAGGTAGGGGGACCTCGCGGCGGCACCGCCGCCGTTGTACCCGCCCGGCGTCGGCGTGAGCGCGTCACCGCACTTCACCGGCAGGCCGGCGCCGCCGACCACGATGGTCATCGTGTTGCCGGGCCTCACCGGGAGCGTCGCCTTCGCCTCGCCGCCGCGCCCGCCGGGGGTGTCGCTGAAGATCCCACGCAGTCCCCCGCCTTGCGCACCGTAGACGTCGAAGGTCGCCGAGCTGACGTTCGCGGGCACGGTCCACGTCTGCGGTGCGCCCGTGTAGTCGAAGGTCGCCGCGTGGGTGTGACCGGCCGCACCGTCGGCCGCCTGTGCCGCGTCCAGCGGCGCGGTCACGCCGGCCAGCACCAGCCCCCCGGCAACTCCGACCCCGACCAGCCGGCGGAGTCCGCCTCGAACCGGACCTGACCGCCCGGACCATCGACCGCTGAACCCACTGGACATCGGTACCCCTCTCGACCCTGTGGCCTGCCGCGCAGCCTGAGCGCTCACGGGGTGCACATCGCAGGGTTCCCATGCTGACCTCCGACACGTGAGGCGGGCATCGGGGAACGTCCCTTAGGTTTCCCCCTAGGGGTCGTCGGGGCGGGTGACTGGGGGGTGTCGCCGAGCAGGAGGTGTCGCTGACGACGTCGGGACGACGCGCGAAAACCGCCCCCGGGAGTGGCGACGACCGTGAACGCACGTATAGACAGTCCTCATGGCCTCGGGACGCTCGACGAGTCGGTTGCTGGGTGCGGTGCTGATGGCGGCGTTCGCGCTCACCGGCTGCCAGAGCATCGCCTCGTCCCTGTTGCCCCCGTCGACCGCCACGCCGAGCACGCTGGCGATGGCCCCGCCGTCGACCGAGACGCCGAGTATGCCGGCCAGCACGACCTCATCTCCGGCTGCGGTGCCGGCGGCGGCCAAGGCCAAGACCAAGGCGGGATCGGCGGCCTTCGTCGGGTTCTTCTGGCAGCAGTTCAACCGGTCACAGATGGAGCCGAGCTCCGGTGTCCTGACCCCGCTGTTCCAGGACTCCTGCAAGCCGTGCGCCGGTTATGCGGATGCGGCTGCGGCGCTGCAGAGCAACCGACAGCACTATGCGAACCCCCCCTTCGTCGTCAAGGGCATCAAGTCCGACACCCTGACCGGCAACACCGCCACGGTGCTCACCGACATCGGGCAACAGGCGGCCGGCGTGGTCGATCCCAACGGCAAGACCGTTGCCACAGCCACCCAGCGAGAGTTCCAGCTGCTCGTCACCGTGATGTGGAGCAACGGCTGGAAGGTCAGCGACATCCAGATCGTCGCGTGAACCTCAGCCGGCCGAGGCCGCCTGGCCCGTCAGCGAGTCGCTGCGGTTCCGGAGCCAGACGAGCAGTGTGCCGAAGAGGATGCAGAAGACGGTGAGGGCCAGGAGTGCCGTGACCCGGCCGGCGTCGTCGTAGTCGTAGCCGAGCAGGACGAGCGGGGCGTACCAGAAGGCCACACGACCCCGACGATGACGTACGCGCGGAGACGACCCAGCGGTAGGAGGGCGGCAGCAGGTAGCCCCGCCAGCCGATCGCCTCGCCGTTCCCGGCCAGCGCGTTGGCACTGAACGAGGCGATGACGGTGCCGACGACGCTGATGAGAAGCAGGACTGCGGGTGACGGCAGCGGCCGGCCGCTGGTCGGCAGGCTTGCCTCCAGCGGCGCAATCCCGGAGAGGCCGACCAGGTCGAGGTGCACGAGGCCGAGGAGCGCGCCGAGGGCCGTCGCCGCCAGGACACAGGCAGTCATCAGGGCGAAGGCGGTGAGCGACAGCGTCAACCATGCCCCGGGCGAAGGAGAGGGGGATTGTCGGTTGTCAGGTTTGGTTCTTGGCGATGAAGCTCTCACCGTGGCCGACGGTCTTCAGGTTCTTGACCTCGTCGTTGCGTCTTCGTCGTAGCCTGCGTCCTGCGGGGTTGGCGGTGCTGTTGGCGGGGGGCCTGGCAGTGTGTGGCAGGTGCAGGTGTCGTCTCTGGAGTCGGTCCTCGGTTGCCCTAAGCGGATGGTGTTCGGGCCGTGCGGCGGTGTCCGGGCGGGTGGCGGTTGTGAGATGGTCTCGGCTCCGTGCGTCTTCGACGGGCTGACGGAGCTGCCTGAATGCCTGTTGGCCGGCCGTGTCGCACCGTCGGACGAGCGGCTTTCAGAGCCGACCGCCCGTTTTTGGCCGCCGATGATCTTGACCGATCTGAGCGCGCCGCCGGCCGATGCGGCCACGCTGCGCTCCACCGCCCGGTTGTTGGCTCCGAGCTGCGACGCCGTCCTGGTCGGGGACCATCAGGACCGTCCCGACTTCCCGACCAGCACACTGGCCCGGTTGATCGCCGACGCCGGCGCGGTGCCCTGGGTGACGTTGGCGTGCCGGGACCGGAACCGGATCGCCCTGGAGCAGGAGCTGCAGGCCCTCGCGCTCGACCGGCTGGCTACGGTGCTGTGCGTCACCGGCGATGGGCGGGCGTACGACGTGCGCCCCGATGTCACCCAGGCCTTCGACCTGGACGGCACCCGGCTGGCCGCTCTGGCCGCCTCTCTGGGGCTTCCGGTCGCGGTGGCGGAGACCCCGACCGCCCGCCCGGTGGCCCTGCGGCCGCGGAGGCTGGTGCACAAGCAGCAGGTCGGCGCCCAGGTCGGGGCCTTGAACCACGTGCCCACCACGGCGCAGCTGGTCGACTTTCTCGACGCGGCCCGGGCGGCCGGGCTGACGATGCCGGTGATCGCCTCAGTTGCGGTGTTCACCGACCAACGTTCGGCGGCGGTGTTGGCCGGGCTGCCGGGTCTGGTGATCGCCCCGGATCACCTGGAGGCGGTGCTGGCCGCCGGCGACCCGGTCGAGGCCGGTATCGCTGCGGCGGTGGACGAGGCGGTCGAGCTGCTGGCGTTGCCCGGTGTGGCGGGGGTCAACTTGTCCGGGCTCGCGTCGGCCCGCGGCGTGCAGGCGGCCGCCGAGATCCAGGCCGAGATTGGACGCCGGATCCGAGCGGCGCGAGGAGACCAACGATGAGCGGGTCACCGGAGGAGATGGCCGCCGAGTTCGACACCGTGGCGTCGTGGACCGCAGACGTTGCCGCCGACCTCGACCCGGCCGCCCGGATCCCGGCGGGATGCCGGGGCAGTGGCAGCCCCGGGGCCATGCACTGGCTGCTCGACCACCTGCGCCCCGAGCGGGGCCAGACCTTCCTGGACTGTGGCGCCGGCGTGGGCGGCCCGGCCGCGTTCGCGGCGCGGGAGACGCGCGTACGCCCCCTGCTCACCGACCCCGAGGCCGGAGCCTGTCGGGCCGCACGGTCCCTGTTCGGCCTGACGACCGTGAGGGCGGGCAGCCGGCTGCCGATCGCGGCCGGCGTGATCGGGGTCGGGTGGAGTCTTGGGGTGCTGTGCACCGTCGAGGACCAGCGGGCCTTTCTGGCCGAGATCCGTCGCGTGCTGCAGCCGCAGGCTCGCTTCGGGCTGATCGTCTACTGCGCCGCCCACCCCGGAGACCTCCGCCTCGAACCGCCCGAAGGCAACTCCTTCCCCACCGTTGAGGGGCTTGACGACCTGCTCAAGGGAGCCTCGCTGCGGGTGCTGACCAGTGGCTGGACCGACGACTTCGCCGTCCTGCCCACTGAATGGGAGGACGCGATGGAGGCCGTGCAGGCCGAGCTCGAACGCCGCCACGGACCCGATCCCCGCTGGCAGACTGCCGAGGAGCAGTCGACCCGGATGGGCTCGCTCCTCGCGGCCCGTGAGGTGCGCGGCCGGCTGCTCGTGCTACAGCCGGGCCGAGACGACCACCCCAGGGGGTAGGCATGGGCTCAGGTGCTTGGTGGCTGGGTGTTGCCTCGGGTGATGAGTCGGATGAGCAGGGTGAGGTGTGCGTCGGTGGGGTTGCCGCCGTGACGGCAAGCCCGTCATCGTCAAGCCGGCGCACGTCGGCCAGGAGGTCGATGAGCAGGGAAGGGGCCCGTCGGCCCTGCTCGGAAGGTTCTGGGCGACGGTGCGGAGGTCGAGAAGATTGGCGACGGGGTGGTCCTCGATGCCGATCACCGAGGTGTCCCGCCCCGGGGTGGGGCCGGCTCGCCGCAAGGTGCGCACGGCCCCGGCCGCAACCTGGTCGGAGTGCTGAAGGCCGCGGTTGGCGGCCGCTTCAGCGACAGAAGTTCGATCATCGACTGAGCCCCTTGGGGGGCGACCTTGAGTGAGGTCTGTGATGGTTTTCACGCGTGCGGGTTAGCTGGGGGTGTCGCGACGTCACCGGTGCGGCGTCCCCGAACGTGGAGGTGGGCGTCTTCGTCAATCAGCCGTGCCCGCTGACCGGCAGTGCGGTGGCCTCGGTGCTGCCCGCCGGGGGACGGCTGTGACAGCCACGGCAGGCCTTTCGGCGACCGGGGCGCCCATACCGCCGTCGTGAGGTGGTGCGCTGTCCGTGGGCTTGACCGACGGGGCGGGCTGGGAGCGCTTGCGGCCTGTATAACAAGCTGTTCAACAGGAACGCCGATGTATTGGTTCTTCCCGGGTCGAGACAGATGGGGCGGTTGAGCGATCCGGAAGCATCCTTCAGAGTCCGCGCAGGATGTTTGGCTACCGTCCAGGGGGCGGCTGGTTGAGCCGCGGGAGGAGGGCAGATGCGAGTCTTACGCGTTTCGGTCGACGGGGTCGAGCGACGGTCTCCGTCGGATGTACCGGATTTGCTGGCGGACCGGGATGCCATCGTGTGGGTGGACCTGCCGCACTGCGACCCGCAGGCCCTCGGCCTGTTAAGGGACGTGTTCCGGTTCCATCCTCGGGCGATCGCCAACTGCGTCGAGCGCAACCACATGTCCAAGGTTCACATCTACCCCGACCATGTGTTCACGGTGTTGCACGCCCCGCATATCGGCCAGCGGGGGCACGTTCATTACGTGGAGCTGGACCAGTTCGTCGGCCAGAACTTCCTCGTCACGGTGCACGGCCCGGTCAACCCTCTCGTGCCTGCTGAGGTCGCCCACATCGACACCGGCGCGGTTGCCCGGCGGCTGGAGAACGGCAGCCTCACCGTCGCGCACGCCTACGACATCTCCTACGCGATCGTGATGTCGCTGGGCCGCCGCGAGGTCGACCTGGTGGCCCACCTGGCCCAGGAGTCTGGTCGGCTCGAGCGAAGCGTGACCTCCCAGGAGACTCGCGCGGACCCTGAAGGGTTCGTCGAGGACCTGTTCGAGGTGTGGTACGAGCTCCTCGCGATCCGGACGATGGCCGCGCATACCGCAGCCACCTACGGCCGGATCGCCGCGGTCACAAAGGCGTCGAAGCATCCGGCGCGGGCCGGCGTCATCGACGTCGAGGACCAGTTCAGGCGGATCACCCAGCTCGCGGACGGGCAACGGGAGTTTCTGCACGGTGTGATCGAGTTCTACAAGACCCGCGCCGAGACGCACACGACGATCGCGGCCGAGCGGATGGCCGCCACCGGCGTCCAGCAGAACGACGACATGCGCAAGATCAGCGCCTGGGTCGCCATCATCGCGGTCCCTACCGCGATCACCGGGTACTTCGGGCAGAACATCCCCTACCCGGGCTTCAGCGACACCAGCGGCCTCATCGCCTCCACCACCCTCATCCTCGGAGGGGCCACCGTCTTGTACGTCCTCTTCCGACGATGGCGGTGGCTGTAACAGGCGCAGCACACCGTCGCACCGTTGCACCGTTACCGGCTCCGGTACGCCAACCACACAGCCGGCAGGCTTAGCACAGGCTGTGCGCGAGCCACCCCCGACACCCTCGGGGGCGGGCCGAGAGTCTCCCCGACCGAGCACCACCCAACCCTGACCGGCCAGCCGCCCCGGACAACAATCAGCCCAGTTCGCCGCTCGACGGCTGATGGCGCTACGCCTCGGCGTGGCCGGCGCTCAGCCCCCGCACCCGGGGCGCATTACCTGACACCCTGGCCGCGGGCCTGGCAACGACGTACGACGGCTTGGTCGTCGTTCACTCGATCGCGCCGCTGCCGGGTGGATCGGCGCTGGCACACACGTGACCTTGACGAGCGTCCAGGCGGCCAATAGGGGCCCAGACGAAGACACCGGCGACAACTGGGACCTGAACTACACCCTGATTCCCTCCGGAGGGACCTGGCTCATCGACCAAGTCATGGGATTCAACACCGGAGCAAGCCACACCGCGTGCTGAACCGGCAAAGCAGGTCGAGGTCACCCTTAAACCCGGCATGTGGAGACCGAGTATCAGGATGCAGGGCGGCAACTCGACGGTCACCTTCGGGCCAGCATCCTGACCGCACACCGGGGTGGCGATCGTGTCAATCCTCGAATGACGGCTGACCCCGTGGGAGTGCCTCCCGAGCGGCCCTTCAGGGCCGACCGAAAGTTATCGGTCAGACCCCGTCGGGCGGAGCACCACAGAGTCTGCGGGCTGACCCGACATCCGTTGGCGGGCAGGGCCACGAACCACGTTTGCCTCGCCACGGAGAGGAGCCGGTGATGTCAAATTTTCCCTCGACGTCCGCACCTCGGCCGGCCCGGTTGGCGACCACGGCGCATCAGGCTGCGGCGTGTATCAGGTTGGGGCGCGTTGAGCTCTGAGTTCATCAGGAGGATCGTATGCACGAGGACAACGGCGAGCAGAGCGTGGCGATGGTCGCGGCCTGCACCGCCGCGGCGGCCCACCGACGCGATCACCACCATGGGCCTGCGACGGGGTGTCACCCGCATGCGATTGAGGTGGTGCACCTTGGCCACCGGGCTGTCGCGGTCTGCCACGACTGCGGGGCGGACTCAGGGTTTCTTCCGGAGCGCCAGGCCGAAGCCATCGCCGGAACGCACCGCGCCGAAACCGTGGGCGACCGCTGCCCCACGTTCGGGGCGGTGGCCTAACGCATACTGCGCTCGCCGTCGGTGACCGCCCCGGCGTCGGGCCACACACACTCCCCGCCCTACACCAGCTTGCCGGAATCGCCTCAACGGAATCATGGTGATCTCGGGCACCGACGGTGAATTCGCTCGGTCGGGTGGGGAAGAGTAAGCCGATGACGGGCGCGTGAAATCGTGTGGACCCAGTCCGGTGTCGTCCCAGGCAACGACGAGCCGAACCACCCGTCCGGCCAGCGCTCACATGCGCGAGGGGACCGATGACCCGGTCCGGGCAACAACCGCTCACGGCATAGGAACGGGCAGTACGTGGGCAGGGTGTGTGCGTCAAACTGGGCGGAGTGCCGCAACCGCCAGCAACGTTCAACCCCCTGCGTGCGCCCATTCCGTCACTCACCGATGAATGAACCGCGTCAAAGTCTGCCCCGGCGACCACCCGCGCAGCCCCATGACCCCAAGGTGGTCGAATGGGCCCATGCCTCCAGTGGTCAAGGTCGATGGCGGTCTCGTGCGTGGCACTACCCGGGACGGGGTGAACGCATTTCTCGGCATCCCGTACGCCGCTCCCGCGGTCGGAGCCGATCGCTACCGCGCGCCTCAACCCCTGGTGCCGTGGGACGGCGAGCGGGACGCCACCCGGGTCGGGCCGACTGCGGCGCAGAGCGCGTACCCGTCGCCGATGGACCTCATCCTGCCGAGCTCGGTGGCGCCGGGGGACCACTACCTCAACGTCAACGTCTGGGCCCCCACCGACGGGGAGGGGCACCCAGCCATGGTGTGGATCCACGGCGGGGCGTTCGTCCGGGGGGCCAACTCCATCCCGACCTACGACGGCTGGGCGTTCGCCCGGGACGGGGTGGTGCTGGTGTCGGTGAACTACCGGCTCGGCGTGCCCGGTTTCGGCGTCCTCGACGGTGCGTCGACCAACCTCGGCCTGCGCGACCAGATCGCGGCCCTGGAATGGGTGCGTGACAACGTCGCCGCCTTCGGCGGGAACCCCGACAACGTCACCGTGTTCGGGGAGTCGGCCGGCGCGATGAGCGTCGCCACGTTGATGGCGTCGCCGGCGGCGGTCGGCCTGTTCCACCGGGCCGTCGCTCAGAGCGGCGCTGCCGTGTCGGTGTGCCAGATCGACGACGCCCGCAAGGTCAGCGCTGAGATCGCCGCCCAGCTCGGCGTCCCGCCGACGGCCGAGGCCGTCGGGGCGCTCGATCCCGACGTGGTCACCGCCGCCCAGGGCGCCGTCGCGCTCGCGATGCAGGCGGACCCCGACCCGACGCGGTGGGGGCCGTCCGTCCTGCGCGGCGGCCTCGGCATCATGAGCCTGTTCCCCGTCGTCGACGGTGACGTCGTGCCCGACGTCCCCCTCACCCGGATCGCGGCCGGGGAGGCCCGCGGCATGCAGCTGCTCCTTGGCACCACCCGCGAGGAGTTCCGCCTGTTCATGGTGCCCACGGGTTTGGCGGCCGGCTTCGCGCCCGCGGCACTGCCGACGCTGGCCGCCCGCTACGGCTGGCCCCACGGGGTGGTGGAGACCTACACCGCCAACCGTCTCGACGCCGCCGCCGGCGACATCGCGTGCGCGATCCTCACCGACGCCGCCTTCCGCGGTCCGGCGACCCACCTCGCCGCCGCCCACCACGCGGCGGGCGGCACCGTCTACGCCTACGAGTTCGGTTGGGCGACAACGGTCGGCGGGCTGGGCTCCAGCCACGCCTTGGAGCTGGCCTTCGTCTTCGACACCCTGTCGGCCGATGGCGCCATGGCCGGCCCCGACGCGCCCACCCAGCTGGCTGACGACATGCACCGGGCCTGGGTGGCGTTCGGGCACGACGGGTCCCCGGGGTGGCCGCCCTGGACGCCCGCCGCCTCGACGGTCATGACCTTCGACGCCACCTCCGCTGTCGGACCCGCTCCCCGCGCCGACGAGCTGGCCTTCTGGGTCTGAGCCGGAACCCCTACGAGCCGAACTCCTCGCCCCTCGCCCGCAGGGCGTAGCGGCGTTCGGCGTAGGCCATGTCGTCCACCCAGAGCCGGGCCTGGGTCTGTTTCATGGCCGGCTTGACCAGCTCCTGCACCAGGCGCGCCGCTGCGAACCCTTTCCGGGGCGAGTGCGCGACGGTCAGCTCGGTCATCATCGTCACCGGCCGGCCGGTAGGGTCGGGGCCCAGCGGGGTCGCGTGCGTCTCGACGACGCTGCCCGCACCCTCACCCTCGGTGATGGTCATGACGATCGTTCGCGCGTCAGGACAGGCGAACTCGGCGCGCACGGGCACTCCGAGACGCGGGGTCAGCCGGAACGTCACGTCGACGACGAGCACCTTGTCGTCGCTGGCCTCGTCGTCGACGACGAGGTGGCTGAACGCATACGGGTGGTACCACGCACCGTGCCACGGGTCGAGCCGGTTGGCGATGATGTCCTGCGGCTCGCACGTGCCGGGAATCGTGATGACCGCCGCGATCGATGCCTCGGCATGGGGGCGGACCGGGATGGACGGGCGGTCCGTCGGCGCCTCCCCCTCCGTCGGCAGCTGCACCCACACGAGGGCCCCGTCGTCGTACGCCGGAAAGGTCAGCCACCCGGCGCGCCCCTTCGGGCCCAGCGCCATGCCGTGCCAGCGGCAGACGACGTCGCCGCGGATCACCTCGCAGTCGTCGAGCAGGGCACCGAGGTGGGGGCACGTCCCCGGGCCGGCGAGCAGCGCGCCGGACTCGTCACGCCACAGCACGACCTCGCGGCCGGCGATGGTGCGGGTGACCGACCGGTCGCCGCGCACGTCCTGCGTCGTGCCGACGACGTACCAGCCGCCCGGGTCCTGCGACTGGGCAACGTCGAACGATGCGCGGATCCGGCCGGGGCGGGCTTGTTTCCACGTGCTACGCAGGTGCTCGTGCGGCACCGTGGGCACGTTGCGGATGGGGATGCGCCGGCGGAGCTCCGCGCGCACCCGGCTCGATGTACTCACGATGCCACCCTCCGCCTTGGCGGCCCGGCGGCGAGGATCCGGGCCGACGTCACCGCCTTGCTCCATGATGCAACGCGCACCCGCCCGGTGAACACGTCGTAGTCCGCCCCCTCGATGAGGCCGAGGATGCGGGCGTACAGCTCGCGCGCGGTGGCCACGCACCGGGCCGACGACCGGGGCAGCAACGGTATGCCGCGGTCGGCCTGTGCGTAGAGCTCGCGGTTGCGGGCGATCTGGTAGCGCATCAGCTCGCGCCACTCCGGCGTCACGCGGCGCGCCCACGGGTCGGCGCCGAAGCGGCGTAGATCCTCCTGCGGGACGTAGACCCGCCCGCGCTCGAGGTCCTCACCGATGTCGCGCAGGAAGTTGGTCAGCTGGAACGCGAACCCCAGGGCCCGGGCGGGCTCGAAAGCCTCGGGCGACAACGGCTTCAGGACCGGCAGCATCATCTCCCCGATGACCGCGGCCGAGCCCTCCATGTAGGCCACCAGGTCGCCCCACGTCTCGTAGGTCGTCTGGGTCAGGTCCTGCGCCATCGCCCCGAAGAACCGTTCTACGTTCTCCTCCGGGATCGCGCAGCGGTTGAGCGAGTCGGCGATGGCGGCCAGCACCGGGTCGCCGGCCGGGTCACCAGCGACCGCGGAAGCGACTCGGCTGCGGAAGGCCTCGAGGTCGGCGGCGGTTTGCGCGACACGCAAAGGGGCGGTCGCGTCCGGTGCGTCGACGATGTCATCGGCCAGCCGGCACAGGGCGTAGACGGCATAGACGTGTCGCCGCCGCTCCGGCGGGAGGAGCAGCGTGCCCCAGTAGTAGGTCGTCCCGTGGTCGCGGGTGATCCGCGCCGCCTGTCCATAGCCGTCGGCGGCGAGGTCGGGGCGGGTCGCGGTCTGCGTCATCCCGCCCTCGCCGGGAGGCGGGGCGAGATCGGCAGGTACTCGCGCACCCGGTCGGCCGCGAGCCGCCCGCTGATGAGCACCATCGGCACGCCGACCCCCGGCACCGTGCCTGAACCCGCGAACACCAGCCCCGGCAGCCGCCGTTCGACGTTCTTGGGACGGAACGGTCCGGTCTGCAGGAAGGTGTGCGCGAGCGCGAACGGCGTGCCCTGCTGCATCCCCATGGCCTGCCAGTCCAGGGGCGTGACCAGCTCCTCCGTCACGATGTCGGTCGGGTAGCCCTGTGACTGGAGGAAGGCCAACAGCCGCTCGCGCATGGGCCCCCGCTCGGTATGCCAGTCGACGTCGCCGCCGAGGTGGGGCACCGGCTCGAGCACGTAGAGCGTCGACCCACCCGGGGCGGCGAGGGCCGGCTCGGTCAGCGACGGGACGGTGACGAGTCGCGACGGGTCCGGCATCAGCCGCTTCTCGGTGATGAGGGCGTCGAAGGCGGTGTCCCACTCGTCGGCGAAGTGGATGTTGTGGTGTTCGGTGCCGGCTGCCGGCAGGCCCTGTGCGCCCACGTGCCAGACGACCGCCGACGGTGAGTACTTGCCGGCCCGCAGCACTCGCGGCCGGGGCAGGTCGGCGAGCAGCCGCTCGTACGCCACCGGCAGGTCGAGCGTGCACACGACGGCGTCCGCGAGCAGTCGTTCACCCCCGCCGACGTCGACGCCGGCGACCCGACCCTGCGGACCCCGCAGGATCTCCTGCACCGTTGTCCCCCAGCGGAACTCGACCCCGGCACCCTCCGCGGCCCGCGCCATCGCCACGGGGATGGCACCCATCCCGCCCTCGGGGAAGTAGACGCCCTCGATGGAGTCCATGTAGGTGATGACCGCGTAGATGGCCAGAGCCTTGCTCGGTGGCAGGCCGGCATACATCGCCTGGAAGCTGAACAGCCGGCGCAGCCGCTCGTCCTTGAAGCGGTCGGCGACGACGGGGCCGAGCCGGCGAAAGCCGCCCATCCGCAGCAGCCGGGCCGCGGCGGTCGGGGAGGCCAGCAGGTCGAGCGGGGAGTCGAAGTTGCGCTCGATGAAGTGCGGCATCTCGAGCTCGTAGAGCTGGCGCAGCCAGCGCACGAAGTCGTCGAACGCCGCGGCGTCGGCCGCGCCGCTCGACTGCCGGATCTCCTCCCGCATGGCCTCGTGCCCGGCACGCACCCGGATCTCGCTGCCATCGGCGTACCGGGCTCGGTAGGCGGGGTCCAGGCGGCGCATCGGCAGCAGGTCGTCGAGCCTCGCCCCCGCGGCGCCGACCACGTCGGCGAGCAGGCCGGGCATCGTCATCACCGTCGGCCCGGTGTCGAAGGTGAAGCCGTCGCGCACGATCCGCCCCGACCGGCCACCCGGGATCGTCTCGCGCTCGACGACGGTGACGTGGTAGCCGGCTCCGGCCAGGTGACAGGCGGCGCTCAGCCCAGCCAGGCCAGCGCCGATGACGACGACTCGGCTGCTCATCGACCAAACGTACGCTGACGTGTAACGACCAAGTGAGGTGGGCTCTTCGTGGAACGGATCCAGCGGACCTACGCGATCCCGACGACCCGTGACGCGTTCCTCGCGGCCCTCGCGTCAGCCGAGTTCGTCCGGCGTCGGTCGGAGGCCGTCGGGCTCGGGACCAAGGTCGTCACCCACGACGTCGGCCCCGAGTCGGTGCGCATCGTCACCGCCGGCGAGGTCCCCCTCGACTGGCTGCCGGGTGCCATCACCTCACGGCTCAGCCAGGCGCCGACCGTCGAACGTCACGAGGAGTGGGTCCGCGACGGCGACGGGGCCCGGTCACCGCTGACGTTCGCGTTCGCGGGACTGCCGGTGACCTGCGCCGGCGAGGCCCGGCTCTCCCCCGTCGGGTCTGGATCCGGTGACGGGTGCCGGCTCGACATCGAGCTGGCCGTGCGGGTCGACGTGCCGCTGGTGGGTGGGCTCGTCGAACGCGCCGTCGGCCCCCAGGTCGGACGGGCCCTCGACGCCGAGGCGGCGTTCTACCGCGCATCCGTAGGTCTACCGCCGTCCGACGGCTAGCGTTCAGACCGTGACCTGCGCAACCGCCATGACCTGCGTGACGTCAAGGACGGCTGCGGCCCACGGACCCTCCCGGCTGGGCTCCTGATGCTTCCGGTCACCGCGCAGTTCGCCCTCGTCGCGGCGGCGGCGGTCCTGGCACCGCTGATCGTCCGCCCCTTGCGCCGGTTCGCCGTGCCGGCGGTGATCTTCGAGATCACGCTCGGCATCGTCCTCGGACCGCAGGTGCTCAACCTCGTCAGTGCCGGGGAGGGTCTCGAGACGCTGTCCGAGCTCGGCCTGTGCATGCTCATGTTCCTTGCCGGCTACGAGCTGAAGCTCAGCTCCATCCGCGGCGAGCCGCTCAAGCTCAGCCTCGTCAGCTGGTTCCTGTCGGTCCTGCTGGCGACGGTCGTGGGACTCGGCATGCACCTCATCGGCTGGCACGGGGGGGAGGTCGTCGTGGCCCTGGCCCTGACGACGACGGCCATCGGCACGCTGCTGCCGGTGCTCCGCGACAGCGGGGTGTTGACGTCGCCCCTCGGCCGGTATGCGTTGGCTGTCGGCAGCGTCGCCGAGTTCGGTCCCATCGCGCTCATCGCCCTCTTCCTGGGCGGCAACAGCATCCTCATCTCGGGGCTGTTGCTATTGGCGTTCGCTCTCGTCATCTACGGCGCGGCTCGGCTGGCCTCCCGGCCGTGGAGCCAGGGTGTCCGGGACGCGCTCTACCAGGGGCTGCACTCCAGCTCGCAGCTGCCGATCCGGGTCACGCTGCTGTTCATCATCATCCTCGTCTTCATCGCGGGGCAGCTCGGTCTCGACGTGCTCCTCGGAGCCTTCGCCGCCGGCGTCATCGTCCGGATCGCGACGAGCACCCGCGACGACGACACGCTGTCCGAGTCGACGTTCGCGACCAAGCTCGAGGCCATCTCCTTCGGGATGCTCGTGCCGGTCTTCTTCGTCATCAGTGGCACCCACATCGACCTGAAGTCGCTGATCAGCACCCCCACCTCATGGATCGTCGTCCCGACGTTCTTCCTGCTCATGGTCGCCGTCCGCGGCATCCCGGTGTTCCTCACCTACCGAGCCGCCCTCGAACCGGTCGACCGCGTCGCCCTGTCGGTCATGGCCGCGACCGGCCTGCCCCTCATCGTCGTGATCACCGGCATCGCCGTGCGGGACCAGGCGATCTCGACCGCCGACGCCGCGGCCATGGTCGCCGCCGGGATGCTTTCGGTGATGGTCCTCCCCTCCGTGTCGCTCGCGCTTCTGGGGCGCGCCCACCCGGTGCCGAAGGTCAACGCGGAGCCGGCGGACCGGCTCTAGCCACCCCCTTCGCCCAGAGCGGGGAACATCGACCACACCCTGATGTGGTCGATACTCCCGCGTGACGTCTAAAGCCTTGACAAGGAACCAAATGGTTTCCTATTCTCGCTGACGTGGAACCGGTCTTCCGAGCGCTGGCCGACCAGACGCGGCGCGACATCCTCGACGAGCTGTTCCGCCGTGACGGCCAGTCGCTCAAAGCGCTGTCCGGCCGGTTCGACATGACCCGGCCCGCGGTGGCCAAGCATCTGCGCGTCCTGGAGGACGCCGGCCTGGTCGTCACCCGTCGCCGCGGCCGCGAGAAGCTGCATCACCTCAACGCCGTCCCGATCCGGCTGGTCCACGACCGGTGGGTCAGCAAGTACACCGAGGCGTGGGCCGCCGGCCTCGTCGACCTCAAACGAGACCTGGAGGCCACCATGGAGAAGGTGTTCGAGATCTACATCCGCACGACCGAGGAACAGCTCTGGAAGGCGATCACCGACCCGCAGATCCGATCCCGCTACCAGTTCGGAGCACGGGTCGAGTCCACGTGGGCGGCGCGGTCCGGCTATCGGGTGGAGCACCCGCAGGCCCCCCGGCCGCTCATCGAGGGAGAAAACCTCGAGGTCGACCCACCGCACCGGCTGGTCCAGTCCTACCACGCCCTCTGGGACGACGACATCGCCGCCGAACCGACCAGCCGGGTGACCTGGGAGATCGAGCCGGTGGGTGACTCCTGCCGGCTGACGGTCACCCACGACCAGCTCGAGGACGGCGCCGACCCGCACGTCTACGGCGGCTGGCCGATGATCCTGTCCGGGCTGAAGTCCTGGCTGGAGACCGGTGAGGAGCTGACCACCCCCGGATCGCTGATGTACGCCCCAACACCAAGGACGACCTCATGACCACCCCCACCCACCTCATCGGGGTCCGTGCGGTATCCCGGTCAGCGACCAGGACGCAGCGCTGCGCTTCTACACCGACACCCTCGGCTTCACCCTGCTGCGCGACAACCCCATACCGAACGGCGGCCGGTGGATCGAGCTCGCACCGGGCAACGGCAGCGACCGCACCGTGGTGACCCTCGAACCCGCCGCGGCCGAGGTCACCCGAGGCGCCATCGGCATCCGTTTTCAGCGCGGACGACGCGGTCGCTCGCACCGGCCGGCCGCGACCGCGTCACGCACCGTGCCCGCGCGCACCTGGATGTGACCGCCGCGCAGCGACCGGGCCGAGACGCCGATGAGGTCACGCTCCAGCGCCGACCACGGATGCGCGTCGATGTCGGCGGTGCCCAGGCGACAGGCGAGCCGGGCCAGCGGGGTCAGGACGCGAGCCCGTCCGGTGGGTGCCTGCATGTCGACCACGGCGACCCGACCGCCCGGTCGGACCGCAGCGAGCGCCTGCTCCCACGCCGGTCGCCACGGCCGGACGAGCGACAACGCATACACGAAGATCACGCCGTCCACCGGCCCGACGGCGCTCGCGAGCGCCGCCGCGTCCGCCTGCACGAGCTCGACGTCGGCCCACCCCGCCGCCTCGACCCGCCGCCGGGCCTGGCGCAGCATGGCCGCGCTGGCGTCGACCCCGACGACCTGCCCGCAGGCGCCGACAGCGGCGCGCAGCAGGGGCAGGCTGAGACCGGTCCCGCACCCGACGTCGACCACCCGGTCTCCGGGTCTCACGCCCAGCGCCTCGACGCCGGCGACCCGACCGGCCCGGTAGACCGGCCACTCCGCGGAGACGATGTCGTAGAGGGGTGCGGACCAGCCGTACGGTGAGGGTCGGCGCATCGGACCATCGTGGGGGCAGGAGCTCGAGTGACGACAGCCACCGACCCCGACCCGGTCTGGGACCTCGTCGTCGTCGGCGGCGGCACGGCGGGGCTGGTCGGAGCCAAGGCGGCAGCGAGCTTCGGAGCCCGCGTCCTGCTCGTCGAGGCCGACCGGTTGGGCGGGGAGTGCCTGTGGACCGGTTGCGTCCCCTCCAAGGCCCTCCTGGCCGCGGCCGCCACGGCGGCGGGAGCACGCAACGCCGGTCGCCTCGGCGTCCGGGTGTCGTCGGTCGAGGTCGACTTCGCCGCCGTGATGCGCCGGGTCCACGAGGCGATGGCGACCATCGCGCCCGCCGACTCGGCCGAGGCCCTCCAGGCGGCGGGGGTCAGCGTGCTGTCCGGGTATGCCGTCTTCGCCGGCCCGGACACGGTGACGGTCGACGGGGTGACGGTGCGGTTCCGGCAGGCCCTGCTCGCCACGGGGTCGATGCCCACCATGCCGACCATGCCCACCGTCCCGGGCCTCGACGACGCCGACGCGCTGACGAGTGACACCGTCTGGGACCTTACGACCCGTCCGGACCGCCTCACCGTGCTCGGCGGCGGCAGCATCGGGTGCGAGCTCGGCCAGGCCTTCGCCCGGCTGGGATCCACGGTGACCGTCGTCGAGGCCGGGGACCGCCTGCTGCCGGGGGAGGATCCGACGGCTGCGGCGCTCGTGGAGCAGGCCCTCGTCGCCGACGGGGTCGACGTCGTCACCGGCACGTCCGCCGCCATGGTGCAGCCGGATGACACCGACTCCACCGCCGGAGTGCTCGACCTCACCGACGGGCGGCGGGTCGTCGACCGGCTGCTCGTCGCCGTCGGCCGCCGCCCGCGCACGTCCAAGCTGAGGCTGGACCGCGCCGGGGTCGATGTCAACGCCCACGGAGTCGTGGGGGTCGACGAGCACCTGCGCACCACGAACCCCCGCATTTGGGCCGCGGGCGACATCACGGGGCACGCCCAGCTCACCCATCTGGCTGGAGTGCACGCCGCGCTGGCCGTGACCAACGCCCTGCTCGGGCTGCGCCGCTCGGTCGAGGGGGAGGTCGTACCCCGGGTCACCTTCACCCACCCCGAGGTCGCCGCGGTCGGCGTCCGGACCGACCGCGCGGAGGTGGGTATGCGCGTGCTGACCTGGGACCACGCCGACGTCGACCGGGCGGTGGCCGACGCCGACGTCGTGGGGTTCAGCCGGCTCGTCGTCGACCGTCGTGGTCGCGTCGTCGGCGCGACCCTCGTCGGGCCGCGGGCCGGGGAGAGCCTCGCCGAGGTCGTCCTCGCCGTGCGCCATCGACTACGGACCCGCGACCTCGCCGGCAGCACCCACGCATACCCCACCTACGGCGACGGCGCGTGGAACGCGGCCATCGCCGACGTGCGCGCCGGACTGCGACGTCCGGCGGCGGCCCGAGCGGTCGGGGCGGCGTCGGGTATGCGTCGGGCCTGGCTCAGTGCCCGGGGCCGGCTGGGGCGTTGAAGCCCGTCCGATCAATGCTTCAGCAGGTGGACCCCCATCACGACCCGCTGGACGGCGGTGACGGCGACCGCCACGGTGAACACCCAGACGAGACCGACGGCCCATCCGGGGACCAGACAGATCAGGGCGTAGACGGCCACGGTCTCGGTGCCCTCGGCCAGCCCGCCGACGAAGCGCAGCGACCGTCCGTCGCCCGAGTGGCCGCCGGCCGGATCAGCGCCGTCGCCGCCGCGGCGTTCCACGAGGGAGGACAGGGCGAGGAACGCCGTGCCCGAGACGTAGTAGGCGGTCAGCAGGGCGACACAGCCGAGCCGGGCGTCGGGCACCGCGACGGCGACGCCGACGACGAAGCCCCCGTAGACGCTGAAGTCGGCCACGATGTCGAGGAAGCCACCGAGATCCGTCGCCCCGCGGTGACGGGCGACCGGACCGTCGAGGCCGTCGAGCAGCCGGTTGAGCAGCCACAGGACGAGACCGACGACCCAGGCCTGCCGGGCGACCGCGACACAGGCGCCCACCCCGACCAACCAGCCCGCAGCGGTCAGGGTAGGCGGTTGCACCCCTCGGTCGGCTAGTTGCGCACCCGCACCCTCCAGGGTCGGCCCCAGCAGCCGGCGGGCACGGGCGTCAAACACCAGACCCGACCCCAGTCGGAGCCCGGCGAGCGCCGCGCCCGTCGCGGCCGACGGGGGTGAGTGGCAGCCGGCGCCGCAGAGCGACGTTCTCGACGGGGTCGAGGACGCTGTGCTGCACGCAGGCCGGGACCAGCTCACCGGTCTCGGGGTGCGCCATGGCGTAGGAGCAGGCTGAGAGCCGGTCCTGGGTGTCTCTGAGTCGCGGTTCGGCGCAGACCTCCCCACGACGCAGGGCCGCCCAGGCCGGGGCCACGTCGGCGGCATCCATGAACGAGTGCATGACGAACGTGCACGGCCGGATCCCGTTTCGCAGCAATGCGACCGGGCCGATGAGACGCACCCGCCGGGCCGCCCAGCCGAGGAACCGCAGCGCCACCCCGGGATGGCGCGCGACCACGCGCAGGACCTTGACGGCGAGCAACGCGGGCGCCGTCCCCGAGAAGCTGACCCCGCCGAACCGGGTCAGGAACGCGTCGCGCAGCCGCAGGTCGGCCGGGTCTTCGTCGTCGAGGATCGGGTAGTACCGCGCGCCGACATAGAACCCGTATGTCGTGCGGTTGCAGCGCTCGTCGCCGATCTGCAGCGCCCGGAAGGGCAGCCGCGTGCCCGCCCCCTTCTCGACCTCGGCCCAGACGTCGTCACCGCTCGGGTCGCGGTAGCCCTCGTGCCACCGACGCTCGTCACCGACGAACGCGGCCGGCTGGAAGGAGAACAGGCCGAACCCGGTGTCGCGGCAGGAGCGGACGACGCCGGCGATCTGGCCGAGGTTGGTCGGGGTGACGGTCATGTTGTGGGCCAGGAAGTGGCGTACCCCGTGCTCGCGCTGGAGCCGCTGGAACTGCTCCACGAAGCGCCGCCGGTAGGGGTCGAGGGCCGCCTCGTCCGGCGGCCGGGCGAGGCCCCGCCGGCCGAACATGAGCATGTCGAAGTGACCGGCGAACGAGAGCCGCCGGAACCGGGGACGCCCGTCCGGGCCGAGCGCGAGCGCCTCGAGATAGGCGTAGTCGAGGTCGCCGTGGGTCATGCTCATCGGCTCGCGGCCGTGGTCGCGCATGATCTGCAACGTCGCCGCGTGGTCGTCCGGCGGCAGCAGGGTGACCTCGCCACCGATGAGCTGGGCGTGCGCTCGCGGTCCGCGCAGCCGACGCAGCAGCCGCATCTGCGCGGTGACCTCGAGGCGGGTGTGCGGACCGTCCACGGCCACCTGGTTGGCGTCCCGCGAGTGGTAGCACGGGGTGCAGGCGAGGTCGCACTTCGGGAAGACCCCGTGGGTCCCTTCGCAGCCGACCGCGTGCCGGCCCAAGGTCTGGGCGGGCGTCCTGACGCCGGCGGGCAGGGCCGTCCACCGGGTGCCGAGCGCCGCTCGCGTCTCGGGATGCACGGGTCGGGTGGCCAGCTCGAGCGCCGACCACCAGCGGCGGACGGCTCCGGTGCCAGGTCGGTGCATGTTCAGGCCCCTCGTGTCATGGTCTCGGCTGCCCTGCTCCGAGCCAGCCGGCTACCGCCCATCATGATCCGTGACGCCCCGGCCGGCGACCCGTCTGCGAGACCATGTCGAGAACCGTCCCTCGGCTCCGACATCACCCGTGTCAGGCCGGCACCGGCCATCGTCCGCGAAGGAGCACCGCATGAAGTACGTCATCCTCATCCACTCCAACCCGCAGCCCTGGGGCCACCCCACCGGTGACTACGTCCCCGAGCAGCAGGCGCTGTCCCAGGCGCAGCGGGAGGCCGCCAACGCCGGCTTCGAGGCCACGCTGACCGAGCTCTCCGGGGCGGGCGAGCTCGTCTACGCCGATGCCCTCGGCGACCCCGCCACGGCACGGCTCTACCGCTGGGACGGTGGATGCCCGTCGTCACCGACGGCCCGTATGCGGAGGCCAAGGAGCACCTGGCCGGCTTCTTCGTCATCGACGTCGAGAGCCAGCAGCGCGCCGAGGAGGTCACGCGGGCGTTCTCCGGCCCCGGGGAGACCGTCGAGCTCCGGCCGATCGCGGTGATATGACCCGTCCGGGTGACAGCCGGCCCGACGAGATCACCGACCGGCGGATCGAGGGCCTGTGGCGCGACCTCGCGCCGCAGGTCCTCGGGGCGCTGGTCCGGCGCTACGGTCATTTCGACGCCGCCGAGGACGCGGTCCAGGAGGCGCTGCTGGCGGCCGCGACACAATGGCCGCGCGACGACGTGCCCGACGACCCGCGCGCCTGGCTCATCACGGTCGCGTCCCGTCGACTCGTCGACCGGCTGCGTAGCGACACCGCTCGCGAGCGACGCGAGCTGACCGCCGCCTCGACCGCACCTCACGGCCCCACCGAGGAGCCGCAACCCATCTCGGACCGTGACGACACCCTCACCCTCCTGCTCCTCTGCTGCCACCCCGTGCTGTCGCCCGCGACACAGGTGGCGCTGACGCTGCGGGCGGTCGCCGGGCTCACCACCGCGCAGATCGCCCTGGCCTACCTGGTGTCCGAAACGGCCATGGCACAACGGATCTCACGCGCCAAGCAGGCGATTCGCGACGCCGGAGCCCGTTTCGAGACCCCCGAGGGGATCGAGGCGGGCGAGCGGCTGCGGGCGGTCCTCCACGTGCTCTACCTGGTGTTCAACGAGGGGTATGCGTCGAGTGCGGGGGAGGCCCTCGTCGACGTCGAGCTGAGCGGGGAGGCCATCCGGTTGACCCGGGCGGCATACGCGCTGCGCCCCGACGACGGGGAGGTCGCCGGGTTGCTCGCCCTGATGCTGCTCACCGACGCACGGCGGGCGAGCAGGGTCGACGCCGCCGGCGACCTGGTGACCCTCGAGGAGCAGGACCGGTCGCAGTGGGACCGCGCCATGGTCGAGGAGGGGACCGCTCTGGTCACCCGCGCCCTGTCGACGTCCCCGCCCGGGCCCTATCAGGTGCAGGCCGCGATCGCCGCGCTGCACGCCGAGGCGCCGACCGCGGCCGATACCGAATGGCCGCAGATCCTGGCGCTCTACAACGTGCTCGTCGCCCACGAGCCCGGGGCCATGGTGTCGCTGAACCGGGCGGTGGCCGTGGCCATGGTGCAGGGACCCGACCGGGCACTCACCGAGCTGTCGGCGCTGGCCCGAGACCCACGGATGGCCCGGCACCACCGTTACCACGCCGTCCGGGCCCACCTCCTCGACCGAGCGGGGCGGGCAGCGGAGGCGGCCGACGCATACCGGCTCGCCGTCGGGCTGACGACGAACGAGCCGGAGCGACGTTACCTGGCCGGCCGGGCAGCACGCGCGGATGGAACGTCCGAGTAACGTCGAGCGGTGCCCGACGACCCCACCGCCCAGCCGGCGCTCGACACGCGGGCGGCGGTGGCCGCGCACGCCGTGACGGCCCGGTTCGGGCACCGGCTGCTGGGTCTTCCAATCACACACCTGGCTCGCGTCGCCGACCCGCCCCAGCACCGCGTGGTGGGGCCGTGGAACTACTGGTGGCAGGCGCACTACCTCGACGCCATCGTCGACGCGGGGCTGCGCGCCCTGCGGCAGGGCGATGACGAGTCCGCCCAGCGCCGCGCAGCTAGGGGAGACCGGCTGCTGGCGACCATCCGGCTGCGCAACGTGGGCCGGTTCACCAACCTCTACTACGACGACATGGCGTGGCTGGCGCTCGCCGTGGGCCGGCTGAGCCTGCTGCACGAGGCTCTGGGCCGCGCGCGACCACGCCGCCGGCTGCGCGTCGCGGAGGTCGCGCTGACCCGGCAGCTGCGCTCGGCCATCACCACTGACCTCGGCGGCGGCGCGTTCTGGAACACCACGCGCGACTTCAAGAACGTGCCGGCCACCGCGCCGGTCGCGCTGCACCTGGCCCGCCAGGGGCGTACCACCGAGGCGTCCGGACTGGTCGACTGGCTGTATGCGCGGCTGCTCGGCGAGCGGGGCCTGTTCCTCGACGGCATCCGCGTCACGTCCGGGGTGGAGCACGTGGTCCCCGACATCTGGAGCTACAACCAGGGCACCGTCCTCGGCGCGCTGATAACACTCGGAGATGCCGGAAGCCTCTGTCGCGCGGCCGATCTCGTGCACGATATCGCCACGCAGCTGACCGGGCCGGACGCCGGTCGGCTCGTCCTGCGCACCCACGGCGGCGGGGACGGGGGGTTGTTCACAGGGATCCTCGTCCGCTACCTTGCGCTCGCCGCCGGCGAGACCCGGTTGGCCGCCGAGACGCGGCAGCTGGCGACGGCGATGGTGACGCAGACGGCGGACGCGTTGTGGGCCGGGCGGTCGGAGCATCCGCTTGGCGGCGACGGGCCTGTCGTCTTCCCTGTCCACCCCGTCGACCCCGTCACGGGGTGGCCCGCGGAGCCGGGGGACGGCGTGGTGGAGCTGTCCACCCAGCTGCAGGCGTGGATGACCTTCGAGGCCGCCGCCGCCCTCGCCGCCCTCTGATCCCCCTCCCCCGCTTCGGCCGGCTCGCCGGCCCACCCTTCAACCCCGGTGGGCGGGGTAGAAGGTGACCGGCTGGCCGGGGCGGGCTTGAGCGAGCGCATCGAGGTGTCGTCGCGGGACGACGCCGATGACCGGGTAGCCGCCGGTGATCGGGTGGTCGGCGAGAAAGACGCAGGCGCGGCCACTCGGCACCACCTCGACGGCGCCGAGGCACATCCCCTCGGTCGGGATCTCCTGCGACCGCCGCTCGATGCGCGGTCCGTCGAGCCACACACCGACCCGGTCGGCCTCGGCCGAGACCGCCCAGGCGCCGTGGACCAGGGCGTCAGGGTCGGGGAACCAGTCGCGGTGCGGGCCGGGCGCGAGGGGCAGCCGCAGGTGGTCCTCGGTCGGCGGTGACAGTCGGGGCGCCTGGTCCTGGTCGGGCAGGGGGTCGTCCGGCACCGGACCGACCGGCACGAGGTCACCGTCTGCCAGTGGTGGCGGCCCGAGGCCGGCCAGCGTGTCGTAGCTGCGGGACCCGAGCACCGGCGCAACGTCGACGCCCCCTCGAACGGCAAGGTAGGTGCGCAGGCCGGCCCGGGGCATACCGACCGCCACGTGCTGCCCCGGGCGCAGCGCCAGCGTCGTATGCGTCGCGACGGGGCGGCCGTCGACGGTCACCTCCGCCTCGGCGCCGGTCACCGCTAGGACGACGTGGGCGGTGACTTCAAGCTCCAGACCACCGAGCAGCGACTCGATCCCTGCCGCCCCTTCCGGGTTGCCGGTGAGCCGGTTGGCGAGACGGAGCGCGCCGCGGTCGGCGGCGCCCGAAACGCCCACTCCACGGGCGAACTGGCCCGGACGGCCCAGGTCCTGCACCGTGCTGAGCCGGCCGGCGGCGACGACGCGCAGACCCGCTCGGCTGTCCCTCATCGGCCTGCGGCCGCGACGAAGCGCACGGTCGTGCCGGGGCGGATGACCGCCGGCTCGGGGCGGTCGAGGTCCCAGAGGATGACGTCGGTCGAGCCGATGAGCTGCCAGCCACCAGGGGACGCCCGCGGGTAGATGCCGCTGAACGCGTCGGCCAGGCCGACTGACCCCGGCGGTATGCGCGGGCGGGACTGGTCACGGCGGGCCACCGGGGGCCGAGGCCGGTCTGCTCGCAGGTAACCGAAACCGGGGGCGAACCCCACGAAGGCGCACCGCCAGGTCGTCTCGATGTGCTGGCGTACCAATGCTTCTGGGCTGACGTTCAGGAGATCGGCGACCGCCTGGAGGTCCGGTCCGTCGTACCGGACCGGCACCACGAGCTCGTCCGCCGGCGCACCGCTCCCGCCAGCCGGCGCCTGGGTCAGGTCGAGAGCGGCGAGCCGCCGGCGTACCTCGTCCGGATCGGCCCCTTCCGTGAGGGTGACGAGCACGGTCTCGGCCGCGGGCAGGACGTCCTCGACGTGGGGGATACGCGACGCCACAATGGTTTCCGCGGCGGTGAGCGGGCTGCCATGCGGAAGGTGCACCCGGATCCCGTGGTCCCCGAGCACGGTGAGCGTCGCGATGGCCTGGGTGTCGGTCGCCATGGCTGGACGGTCAGCGCTCCAGCGTGGCCATCTGCTCCTTGCTGTGGTGGTCGCCGGACGGCGGCTCCAGGGAAGTCAGTCGCTGGATCTGGTCGGGGGTCAGCTCCAGGCCATCGGCCGCCACGTTCTCCTCGAGGCGGGGGACCTTCTTGGTGCCGGGGATGGGGACCACGTCGTCGCCCTGCGCGAGCAGCCAGGCCAGCGCCACCTGTGCCGGGGTGGCCCCAATCTCTCGGGCGAGGGCGCCCACCTCGTCGGCGAGGTCGAGGTTGCGCTGGAAGTTGTCGCCCGTGAACCGGGGGTTGGTGCGGCGGGAGTCGCCCTCCTCCAGGTCGTCGATCGAACGGATCGACCCGGTGAGGAAGCCGCGGCCCAACGGGGAGTAGGCGACGAGGCCGACGCCCAGCTCACGCAGCAGCGGAAGAACCTCGGCTTCCTGGTCGCGGGTCCACAGCGAGTACTCCGACTGAAGCGCGGTGATCGGGTGCGCGGCGTGGGCCCGACGGATCGTGTCCAGCCATGCTTCCGACAGCCCGAGGTAGCGGACCTTGCCCGCGGTCACGAGCTCGGCGGCCGCCCCGATGGTCTCCTCGATCGGCGTCCTGGGGTCGACGCGGTGCTGGTAGAGCAGGTCGATGTGGTCGGTGCCGAGGCGGCGTAGCGACCCCTCCACCGCCGTACGCACGTTGTCGGGACTGCTGTCGAGATGGCCCGGTCCGTCGCCGCCGTGGGAGACCATGCCGTACTTGGTGGCCAGGACGACCTCGTCGCGGCGGTCCTTCAGGGCTCGGCCAACAAGCTCCTCGTTGGCGTAGGGCCCGTAGATCTCGGCCGTGTCGACCAGCGTCACCCCGAGATCCAAGGCGCGGTGGATCGTTCGGGTGGACTCCCCCTCGTCCTGCTCCGACGGCGAGTACATCTGCGACATGCCCATCGTCCCCAGACCGATCCGGCCGACCTCGAGCGAGCCGAGGTGATGCGTCTTCATCGTGGGGTTCTCCTCATCGTCGCGGGTTGCCCCCGATCGTGCCACGCCCCCGTCGCCGGGCGCCCGCCGCCGCCGCGACCGGGACCCGCGGAGGGGTGTGACCGGCATCCATCAGGACGAGCTGACCACCCGACAGGCAGGAAGGACCGACAGCGGGCCACGTGCCGGGCATACCGGACTCGTGCCCGTCGACCGGTCCGGCTCAGCCGGTCACCGGTCGAGGAAGGCCAGGGTCGTCGCCGCGAACAGGGGCGAGGCGGTGATGTCGTAGTGGGTCAGCCCGGGCAGGATCGCCAGCGCGTGGCCACCGTCGGGGCGGCCGTCGCCCATCCAGCCGCCGTCGCGCTGACCCCCGCCGAGCAGCTCGAACATCGCGACGAAGTGCCGCGGGGGCGCCATGTCGGCGTCGGCGGCCATGACAAGCGTGGGCACCTGGAGACCTCGGACGACGTCGGCGTAGTCGAACTCCGGGGCCATGGACGCGCCCACCTTGTCGAGCAGGGTCGCGAAGTCATCCGGCCGCGGCGCGACCCGCTGGTAGTCGGCATACAGGGGGGTCGCTTTCATGAACTCGATCGCCGCCCCGCTGACCTGCAGCTGTTGTTGACGCAGATCGGGGTAGACCGCGGCCGAGGAGGTGTAGGTCGAGACGATGACGAGCCGGCGAACGGCCTCGGGATGCGCAGCCGCGGTGTGCAGGGCGACCCCGCCGCCGAGGCTGTAGCCGACGACGTCCGCACCCTCGAGCCCCAGATGGTCGATGAGTGCCGCGATGTCGTCGGCCATGAGCCGATGGTCGATCGGCCGGTCGATGTCGGCGGTCCGGCCGTGTCCCTGGAGGTCGACGAGGACGACCTGGTGGTTGGCGGAGAGGGCGGGCAGCATAGCCTGGTAGGACTCGCTCGAGACCAGACCGCCGTGCAGCAGGACCAGCGGCCGCCCCGACCCATGGACCTCGTAGTAGAGCTCGATGCCGTTGACGGTGGCGCGCTCGCCGGTGCCCTGCGGGTCGCGGGTCGGCTCGGTGGTGGTCATGTCGGGGTCTCCTCGGATCACGGGTGTGGGTGCGTATGGAGACATCCGGCTCGGGCCGGACTCATCGGTCGCGGGCGGTGAGGTTAGCCCGTCAGGGGCGAGCCGTGCCGTAGACCCGATGGGCGCGCCGGGCATAAGCGCTGGCCCATACGGTTTTGGGGTCGTGGCCGCCGACATTCCGTTCGTGTTCGCCTGCCTGGCCACGACCGACCCTGCGAGCGGACTCATCACGGCGGCGTACGAGCCGCATCCGCTGCCCATGGGCGACGAGGCGTTCTCCGCCGCCGAGTCTCCTCGCCCTCTACCGCGCGGAGGGGGGCGCGCCGTTCACGGCGGGCGAGGGGCAGCTGCTTGCCTCCGGGCTCGAGGTCATCGCCGACGGGGTGCGCCGGGTGCTCTTCGCGGCTCCCGCCTCTGGGGCCCGGTCCGGAGGCGGGTCGGCCGTCCTCATCGTCAACGCCGTCGGCCAGGTCACCGACATGACGGCGGGTGCCAGCGCGGTGGTCGAGGAGCTGGGTGGCTGGGACCACGGGTCGCTGCCCGCGAGCGTCCTCGCGGTCACGACTTCGGCGCGCACGACCAACCGGTCGACCACGACCAGGGTCCCGAGTCGCACGGGCCATTGGCTGACGGTGCGCGCCATGCCCCTGGGCGGGCGGGTCGAGGGGACCTCCCAGTCGGCTGCAACGTCGGCTCCCGTGAGGCCGGCGGAGGGGGGGCGGTCGTCCTTACGATCGAGACCGCGCCGCAGGCCGAGGTGGGTGAGATGACCGTCGTGGCGCGCGGGGCTGACCGCGCGTGAGCAGGAGGTCGTGGCTCTCGTCCTGCAGGGTGCGTCCCCACGAAGGACATCGCCGCGACCCTGTTCCTCTCCCCGCATACCGTCCAGGACCACCTCAAGGCGGTCTTCACCAAGATCGGGGTGAACAGCCGGCGCGAGCTCATCGCCCAGCTCGTCCTGCCCTAAACCCGTCCGCCCCTGCGGCGTCCGGTCGCGCAGAGCAGTCCGGCGCGGGTGGGGCACGACTGTCACCCCGCGGGCAGGTTATTTCGTGCTCCGGCCGTGAGAACCGTGCCCCAGGCGCCCGTGCAGGCTGCTGCTCACCATATTTCCCGCTCGCCCCGACCATGGGACGCGTGCTTGGTCCGGTACCGGTCAGCGCGGCTGACGCCGCTCCCTTGCCCGGCGCTTGCCCTCGTGCATGGCGGCGACCCGGGCGATGGGGATCTCGTGGCCCTCCGCGACGAGGTCCGTTGGGAGCGACTGCGGCTCGGGCATCAGCTCGGCCCAGGCGTCGTGGCCGTCGAGCAGCCCGGGCACCGAGCGAAGGGTGAAGTCCCGCGGGCTGACCGCGTCGAGGTCCTGCCACGCGACGGGGTAGGAGACCGGCACCTCCGGCCGGATGCGCGGGCTGTAGGCCGCGATGACCGTGCCCCCGCCGGCTCGCGTGGAGTCGACGAAGACCCGCCCGTGCCGCTCCTGCACCACGAACTCCGTTGTCGCCAGGACCGGGTCGAGTCGTTCGGCCCGCACTGCGATGGCCCGGGACGCCGCGGCCACGTCAGCGGTGCTCGCGGGGGCCAGCGGTACGAAGACGTGCATGCCCTTGGCTCCACTGGTCTTCGCGACGCCGGCCAGCCCCAGCTCGTCGAGTGCCCGACTCACCAGATCCGTTGCCGCCACGGCTTTTCGGAAGCCGTCAGCCGGGTCGAGGTCAGACGGCGGGTCGAGGTCGAGGATGAGGTGGGTCTGATGCGGGTCATGGGTGGTCATCAAACCCGGGTGGTACTCGACCGCCCGCTGGTTGGCGAACCAGACCAGGGTCCGGCGGTCGTTGGCGAGGGCGTAGGTGACGTCGCGCTTGGTGCGTTCGGCCCAGATGACGACCGACTCGACCCACTCCGGGGCGTATGCCGGGAGGTTCTTCTGCATGAAGGGCGGCTGTCCGGCGCGGACCCGGATCACCGACAGCGGCCGATCACGCAGGTGCGTGACCATCCGGTCGGCGAGCTGCTCAACGTAGGCGATCAGGTCCCGCTTGGTCGCGCCTGACCCGTCGAAGAGTGGCTCGTCCAGGTGTGTGAGCGGGACGCCGTCGCGAGACTCCTCGGCCACCACGTCTCACACGGTACGGGCATGAGCGCCGTTTGCGTTCACGGCACGGCGGTTCGACAACCTCCGCGACCTCGGCGCCTACATCGCCGCGCAGCTGGTCGGTGCCTTCCTCGCAGGGGCGGTGCTGTCGGGGCTGGCCAAGAGCGTCAACGGCCGCGCCGGGGTGACCGTTAGCTCACCGCGCACGGCGATCGTGCCGGGTTTCGACATCAACGAGTTCTCGCAGCGGCGGATCGACAAGACGGTCGCCGAGCTGGTCGAGGAGCGCGACGCGGTCAAGGCCCTGGGCCTCGTCTCCTGACCCCACTCCGCGCCGGCGATGGCGCGGCATACCGGACCGGCCGACGGGCACGAGTCCGGTAGTCAGGCCAATGTCGCCACAAACCGGGTTCGTTCCCGCCGTACGGCCCGCGACCCCCCGAGATCGGCTTAGACATACCCCTTGCGTTATATATCCAGATGGGTAATCATCAGCGGATGGACGCCGTGCTCCACGCCCTCGTCGACCCGCACCGCCGGGTGATGGTGGAGGCGCTGGGCACGGCCGAGGCGACGGCGGGCCAGCTCGGCGCCCTGGTGCCGGTCAGCCAGCCGGGAGTCTCCCGGCACCTGTCGGTCCTCCGGGAGGCCGGGCTCGTCGAGGTCCGGTCGGACGGGCGTCGCCGGGTCTACCGACTACGGCCGGAGGGCCTGGAGGAAGTCAGCGAGTGGCTGCTGCACCGCCAGCATGTCTGGGAGCAGGGGATGGACGCCCTGCACACCGAGGTGGCCAGGGGCCGACGACAACGAAGGGGATCACCATGACGGTCAACGTGCTCGGAGAGGTGCGCCGCGACGGCGACCACGGCACCATCCACGTCGAGGACGTCTACGACACCGACATCGATGACCTGTGGCGTGGGGTGTCCGAGCCGGAGCGGCTCGCCCGGTGGCTCGCGACGGTCCAGGGTGACCTCCGGGTCGGGGGCACGATCCAGGCGACGTTCACCAGCACGTGGGAGGGGCCCGCGCGCATCGAGGTATGCGACGCGCCGCACCGTCTGCTGCTCACCATGATGCCCGGCACGACCGAGGAGACCGTGCTGGAGGCGCTGCTCACCCCCGAGGGGCAGGGCACCCGGCTGGTCGTCGAGGAGCGCGGGTTGCCCTGGGACCAGGCGCCCGACTACGGGGCCGGCTGGCAGGCGCACCTCGACGACCTGCGCGCCCACCTCGAGGGTCGTCCGGCTGGCGACTGGCATACGCGCTGGACCGAGCTGATCTCCCTCTACCGCCCAGGGCAGGGTCGGTGACGGCCGAGGTCAGGACCGGGACCGGGAGGGGGACCGAGAAGGCGGCGCTCCTGGGCTGGCTTCAAGCCCAACGCGACAGCGTCACCGCGATCGTCACCGGCCTCGACCCCACGCTGGCCGGCTCGTCCGTCGTCCCCAGCGGATGGACGACGATCGGCCTGGTCGGGCACCTCGCGGATGCCGAGCACCTCTGGGCCGAGATCGTGCTGGCGGCTCCCTGGTCACCCGGCGACGACGACGGGTATGCCGCGGACAGCACCGTCAGCGCGTTGACCCGCGCCCTCTCGCGCTACCAACAGCAGGCCGAGCGGACCGACGCGATCCTGGCCGACCTGCCCTCGACGCTCGTCCGCCCGGTCTCGACCAGCCCGGCCTGCCCGTCGAGTTCCGCGACGTGCGAGAGGTGGTCCTGCACCTCATCGAGGGGACGGCACGGCATGCCGGCCATCTCGACATCGCCCGGGAGCTGCTCGACGGCCGCACCGGGCTGGGACCGCGGTAGCGGTCGGGCATACCGCGCGGGGGTCGGGTGGGGTTGGATGGAACCCATGGCGGCCAACCGCTCGACGGCGGACCGTGGCGAGCTGGAGGTGCGCGCTCTCGACATGAGCACCTGGCCGGCGTTCGCCCGCCTGGTCGAGGCCAACAACGGGGTGTGGGGCGGGTGCTGGTGCATGGGCTTCCACGTCAAGCTCGGCCAGGGACGGACCAGGGAGCAGAACCGCGCTGAGAAGGAAGAGCGCGCTCGGCAGGACCGCACCCACGCGGCGCTCGTGTTCGCGGGCGAGGAGTGCCTCGGCTGGTGCCAGTTCGGCTCACCCGAGGAGCTCCAGGAGATCAAGAGCCGCCGCCGCTACGAAGCAGGCCTCACGATCCCGCCTGACTGGCGGATCACCTGTTTCTTCACGGGCAAAGGACACCGGGGCCGGGGTGTCGCCGCCGCTGCTCTGGGCGGGGCGCTGCACGAGATCGCGCGCCGCGGCGGAGGTGTCGTCGAGGGCTACCCGGAGGAGACCGACGACCGCACGGTCTCAGGATCCTTCCTGCACACCGGCCCGATGGCGGCCTTCGAGGACCAGGGGTTCACGCGGACGAGGGCCATCTCCCCCCATCGCTGGGTGGTCACCCTTCGCGTCGGCCCCACCTAGGCGGCGCCCCAGACACGGCGCCCCAGACACGGCGCCCCGGACCGCGGGCCGGTGGACGGGAAGCGAGGCGCGCGTCCCGACGTTGACCCGATGAGATGACGACAGCCACCGCCGCCCCGGCCGAGGACGAACCCGGGCTGCACCCCACCAACTACAAGCCCGTGCTCTGGACGCCCACCCGCGTCTTCGTGACCCGGTCGGCGGCTGAGCTGCCCCACGGCGCTCAGATCGTCGAGCGCTGCGTGGCCGCCGGTGTGCAGGACATCACGGTGCTGTCGGGCGACCGGCTGCCGCCCCTACGGGCCGAGAACGAGCGCGCGACCTACGCGCTGGCCAAGAAGACCCTCGCGGTCGTCGTCGCTCCCCCGAGCAAGCGCACGCTGCAACCGATCCCGCCGAGCGCGGACTGGCGGATCGACCTCGCCGAGGGATGCCCGGCCCACTGCCAGTACTGCTACCTGGCGGGATCCCTCTCCGGCCCGCCGATCACCCGGGTCTACGCCAACCTCCCCGAGATCCTCGCCGCCATGGACGAACACGTCGGGATCGGCAGCGTGACCAGCACGTCGGCGGCGCGGGCGGGCGAGGGCACCACCTTCGAAGCGTCCTGCTACACGGACCCGCTGGCCCTAGAACACCTCACCGGGTCCCTGTCGGCGACCATCGCCCACGTCGGCACCCACGAGTGGCCGGGCCCGGTCGGCCTGCGCTTCACGACCAAGTTCGACGACGTCCGCCCGCTGCTCGACGCGCCGCACGCCGGCCGGACTCGGGTCCGCCTGTCGGTCAACGCGGCCGACATCGCGAGCCGCTTCGAGGGCGGCACCGCCCGGCTGCCGCGGCGGATCGCAGCGCTTCGCTCACTCGCTCTCGGCGGTTACCGCGTCGGCCTCACCATCGCGCCGATCATGCCGATCCCTGGCTGGCGCGAGCAGTATGCCGCGTTGCTGCGTGACGTGGCGGTGGCCCTCGGTGACGTCCCGGACCTCGACCTCACCATCGAGTGCATCACCCACCGGTTCACCGCCGCCAGCAAGGGCGTCCTTCTGGGCTCGTACCCCCGCACCCGGCTGGAGATGGACGAGTCGGAGCGGACCCGCAAGTTCGGCAAGTTCGGCGCCGCGAAGTACGTCTACCCCAAGGCGACGATGGCCGAGATGCGCGACTGGTTCACCGCCGAGGTGGACCAGACGCTTCCCGGGGCGGCCCTGCTCTACTGGACCTGACCGACGGTGTGCGTTGCGCCGCCGACCTGTTCGTCGTTCACGGTCGGGGCGCTGCTCATGGGTCCGGGCGGCGGCTCCATCACCGGCAGCGACATCCTCATGGACGGAGGTGATGGCGTCGCACTGGTACGGCGACCTGGCGCCGAGCCGGTCCTGACGCCACCGTTGGGGCTGAGCCGCTTCAGACGTCGAACACCGACCAGCAGATGTCATTGCGCCGCTGCTGGTCGTCGACGACCAGCTCGCGGACCGCGTCCGGCAGCTGGTCGCGCTGCCAGCGACACTCTCTAGGGCCCGCCGCCTCGTCACCGCCGACGATGGGGGGCCGCTGGAACGGCTTTGATGGCGTAGGCGGCCGCGCCCAGGTCGTGGGCGGCCACGTGCGCGACGCAGGCGGCCTGGCCGGCGGCGTATGCGGCATACCGCGGGGCTCCGCGCAGGTCTCGGGCCGCGCCCATGGCGTGGCCGCCGGCCGCTCGGCTGGTCATCATGGCGACCTCGCCTCGCACCCAGGCTCGGGCGTGCTCGATGGCGTCGCGCGGTCGCGGGTCCTCCGGGCACGCCGCCTCGAACAGGCCGAGGACGTGCTCCGCGCAGGTCGCCGCCCACAGGGCGAGGAGGTGGTGGTCGGCGTCGGTAAGCGTGCCACCGCGGCGGATGGTCACGAGGCGAGGGTCCTTGACCTTCGGCAGGATCACGGGTCCACTGTCCTCTGTCGACCCGGGATGGACAGCGCCTACTTCGGGTGCCGCGGGCGGCAGGATGAGGTCATGACCGGCATACGACGCTTCGACCATGTGGGCATCACCGTCGCCGACCTCGACACTGTCTTGGCCTTCTTCCTCCAGCTGGGGTTCCAGCTCGAGGGTGAACGGGCGTTCATCGAAGGCGAGTTCCTCGACACGGTCATCGGGATTCCGCACTCGCGCACCGAGATCGCGATGCTGCGACCCCCCGACGACGGGACCCGGCTCGAGCTCTCGAGCTTCGTGCGCCCCGACCATGAGACCGGATCGCCTGCGGCGATGCCCAACGAGCTGGGCCTGCGCAACGTGGCGTTCGAGGTTGACGACCTGCAAGCCGTCGTGGACCGGCTCGAGGCGGACGGCTACAGACTGGTGGGCGGCATCGGCGAGTACGAGCACCTGTGGCGGATGGCGTACGTGCGAGGGCCGGAGGGGATCATCGTCTCGCTGGCCGAGCGGATCGGCTGACCAGCTCTCCCGGAGTGGCCCTCACCCACCCGGCTTGACCTTGACGCAGGGTCAGGCTTGCACCCTGGGGTGATGACCACGACAGAAGCCATCCGGGTCGACGGGCTCACCAAGTCCTACGGCGACCAGTCGGTGCTCAAGGGCGTCCATCTCAGCGTGCCGTCCGGTGCCATCGTCGCGCTGCTCGGCTCGAACGGCGCGGGCAAGACGACGGTGGTGCGGATCCTGGCGACACTGCTGAGACCCGACGGAGGAACAGCCGTTGTCAACGGGTACGACGTGACCACCGACCCGGCGCACGTGCGCGAGTCGATCAGCCTCACCGGCCAGTTCGCCGCCGTCGACGAGGTCCTGACCGGCCGCGAGAACCTGGTGCTCGTCGCCCGGTTACGGCACCTCGAGGACCCGGGCGCGGTCGCTGACGGGTTGCTGGCCCGATTCGCGCTGACGGGGGCCGGCGGGCGGAAGGTGTCGACCTACTCGGGCGGTATGCGGCGCCGGCTCGACATCGCCATGAGCCTCGTGGGCAACCCGCCGGTGGTGTTCCTCGACGAGCCGACCACCGGTCTCGACCCGCAGGCCAGGATCGAGGTGTGGCACGCCGTCAAGGAGCTCGCCGACCAGGGCACGACCGTGCTGCTCACCACGCAGTACCTGGACGAGGCCGAACAGCTGGCCGACCGGATCGCGATCCTCCACGAGGGACGGATCCTCGTCGACGGCACCCTGGCCGAGCTCAAGCAGCTGCTCCCCCCCGCCACCGTCGAGTATGTCGAGAAGCAGCCGACCCTCGAGCAGATCTTCTTGTCGCTGGTCGGTGGGTCGCCTGCTTCGACAACCTCCACCCCAAGCAAGGAGAACCGATGAGCACCCATGTCCTGGCCGACACCACCTTGCTGACCGAGCGGTCCCTTCGCCACATCCTCCGCAGCCCCGACACGATCATCACCACGGCGGTCACCCCCATCGCCATGATGCTGCTGTTCGTCTACGTCTTCGGCGGCGCGATCAGCTTCGGGTCGGACTCGTACGTGACCTACCTGCTGCCCGGCATCCTGCTCATCACCGTTGCGTCCGGCATCGCCTATACCGCCTTCCGGCTCTTCACCGACGTCTCAGGCGGCATCTTCGAACGGTTCCAGTCCATGCCGATCGCCCGCTCGGCGTTGCTCTGGGGGCACGTGCTGACCTCGCTCGCAGCCAACGCTGTCTCGCTCGTCGTCGTCGTGCTCGTCGCCCTGCTTATGGGGTTTCGCTCGGGGGCCGGCGTGCTCGCCTGGCTGGCGGTGGCCGGCATACTCCTGCTGTTCACGCTGGCCCTGACCTGGCTGGCCGTGATCCCCGGGCTGACCGCGACGTCGGTCGACGGCGCGAGCGCGTTCTCCTACCCGCTGATCTTCCTGCCGTTCATCAGCTCCGCGTTCGTGCCGACCGACACCATGCCCGGCCCGGTGCGCTGGTTCGCCGAGCACCAGCCGGTCACCTCCATCGTCGACGCCATCCGGGCCCTGCTCGGGCAGCAGCCGGTCGGCACCGACATCTGGGTGGCACTCGCCTGGTGCGTCGGCGTCCTCCTTGTCGCTTACGCGGTGGCGATGCGCACCTACCACCGCAAGATCGGCTGACCGGGCGATGACGCGCGCACTGAAGCCATGCTGACGATCAGCCAGCTCGCTGCGTATGCCGGTGTCACGGTCCGCGCGGTCCGGCATTACCACGCCAAGGGACTGCTGGCCGAGCCACAACGCGACCACTCCGGCTACCGGCGCTACGACGCCAGGGCTGTGGTCGAGCTGGTGAAGATCCGCACGTTGGCCGACGCCGGCGTACCCCTGTCACGGGTCCGCCGGCTCCTTGCGGCCGACCACGAGGAGTTCCGGGCCGGGGTCGAGGACATCGATCGCCGCCTCCGCGCTGACATCAGGGAACGCCAACGGCACCGGAAACAGATCGCCAAGCTGGCCGCCGGCGACAGCCTGGCCCTGCCGCCGGAGGCCGTGTCCTACCTCGACCGTATGCGCGAGCTTGGGTTCCGGGAGAGCGTGGTCGAGATCGAGCGCGACAGCTGGATCCTCATCGCTGCCCAGATTCCCGAACAGGTGCCGGCTCTGATGAACATCAAGCACGCCCAGATCGAACACGAGGGGCTCCGGCGCCTGTACCTCGACATCAGTGCGCTCGCCGACTGTGCGGCCGACGACGCTCGCCTACCGGCGTTCGCTGACCGGGTGGCCGCGTTCATCGAAGCGGCCGCAGCCGAAGCCGAGGGCGTGGCGGACGAGTACCCCGTGAGTGATGACCTGATCGCCCTGCTCGACGCGGCCTTCCTGGAGTCCTTTCCCTGGGCGGGCCGCCTTCTTGAGCTCCTCGAGCAGCGGGGCTGGACCGGCTGGACCGACATCCGGCGGATCGGGGCAACGGACTGAACCCGGCGATCCGGGCCGACGGGGAAGGGCGCCTCGGCACGCACTGGGGTGAGGGAGGCCGGATGGATGGCCAGGTCCTGGGCCCGGGTGACGGTGTTTCGTCCGTCCTAGCGATGGCCGATCGCTCACGATGGGAGTAGATGCCTACCGACCGCGGGGAGTTGCTTACCGACGGCGCGTCCGCCGCGTTTATGTCAACCGGGGACGCTGCTATGCCGGCTGCAAGACCCCAAAGCCCGCCCGGCTTGGTCGGGCGTCCTGACGGCGGCAGACATGCGAGAACGCCGCAACTGCTAGCGACACCGGCACTTGTTGCGCGTCGAGGAGAACGTTCGACTCTCGGCCAGATCAAGAGTGCAACGGCAGGCGCGATCGGTCGGGGTCGACCACGGTCGACCCTCGCCGCAACGCGGCGGATGTATCCCGTGACTCACGCATTCATCGTGAGAGGAACTGGGTGACGGCGATGACGCGTCGGTGGTCGTCGTCGCGGACGGGGAGATTGAGCTGGTCGTAGATGTGGGACACGTGTTGGGCTACCGCTTTGTCGGTGATCATCAGGGTGCGCGCGATCGAGGTGTTGCTGCGTCCTTGGGCCATCAGTGACAGGACTTCCAGCTGACGCGCGGTGAGGTGGTCGACACCCCCGGCTTCGCCTCGAGCGTGGGCGACCATCAGCTGGACGACTTCTGGGTCGAGGGCTGCGCCGCCTGAGCTGACGCGGATGAGGTCCTGGCGGAAGGTGTCGGCGTCGGTGATGCGCTGCTTGAGCAGGTAGCCGACACCGGTCGAGGAGGCCCGGAGCAGCTCGAGGGCATACCGGCGCTGCAGGTGCTGTGACAGGACCACGACCGCGGTGCCGGCCTGTTCGCGACGGATCAGCAGAGCGGCTCGTAGCCCGTCGTCGGTATGGCCGGGGGGCATCCGGATGTCGGTGACCACCAGATCCGGTTCGAGAGCGCGGGCCAGCCGCAGCAGCTCACCGGCGTCGGCCGCGGTGGCGACGACGTCGAACGGGTCGTGGGCCAGGACGAGGGTCAGTCCTTCTCGCAGCAGCGCCTCGTCCTCGCCGATCAGGACGCGCATGGCAGCTCAACGCTCAGATGTGTGCCTTCACCGGGGGGGCTGATCAGCTGCATCCGTCCCCCGTGCACGTCCACCCGGTCGGCGAGGCCGCGCAGCCCCAGCCCCGCGTTGACGTGAGCTCCACCGACGCCGTCGTCGATCACCTCGAGATGGAGGGTGGGGTGTTGCCCGTGCAGCCGGACGACCAGATGGGTGGCATACGCATGCCGGACGGCGTTGGTCAGCGCCTCGGCGACGATGAAGTAGGCGCTGCGTTGGATGCCTTCGGGTAGCGGCTCGGGCATCCCCGGGGCGTCCAGTCGGGTCGGTACCGGCATGCGGTCCACAAGGTCCTCGATCGCCGCGCGCAGGTCGCGTTCGATGAGGGCGGCGGGCATGACCTGGTGCACCAGGTCCCGCAGCTCGCGGGCGGCCGTGTCCACGTCGTCCCGCAGCGTGGTGGCCGCCGTGACCAGCTCTGGCGAGGCGTCCGGCCGGACGGCCAGCTGGTGGGCCTGCAAACCGATGGCGACCAGCTGCACCTGCATCCCATCGTGCAGGTCGTGAGCGATCCGACGCCGTTCCCGGTCGCCGGCGTCGACGATGCGTCGCCGCGACCGCTGCAGGGCCCGTTGGCTCGCGCGCAGGTCAGCGGTCAACCGGTCACGGTCGATGGCGATCGCCACCACCCGCCCGGAGGCGCGGACCATCTCGGCGTCGTGTTCAGGGCGCTGTCGTAGCTGATGACCCCGACGACGCGTTGCCCGGCGTGGACATGGACCTGCTGATGTCCCACCGGCGGGATCAGCACCTGACCCTCACCGTCGACGAAGTCCCGTCGGTCATCGGACCAGTACCCCAGCTGCAGCGACCGGTCGCCGAGGGCGCGCGCCAAGGATCCCGCAACGCGGGGCGAGACGCCACGGGCGCGGCGAGCCAGTCGCTCAGCTGCTGCAGCTCGCCGGTCGGGGTGAACCGGCGGGTCACGATGGCCGCTGTCAGGCCGAGCGGCACCGCGATGACCGCCGCCATCGAGATGAGGAACCGCGCCGTGGGGGAGATGCCGAAGAAGGGCTGCAGGACCAGTGGGCTGGCGAAGGCGACGAGGACCGCGCCGATACCGAAGGCATACACGAAGGCGAGCACCCGCCGCTGCTCACCACCGGCCCGGGTCAACCGGACCGCGAGCGTGGCCGCCGTCGCCAGCAGGACACCGCCAGCGACGATCCGCTGCCCCCACAGCAGCAGATCCGTGAGGTCGGGTCGGTCCGTGACGGCCAGCGCCCCGTTCAGGCTGTAGAGCGGGTCGACGAGGATGAGGGGCACCTGCAGGGCGACGCACATGACGAACGCCCCGACCACGATGGTCCGCGCGGGAGTCGTCCGCAGACGGCCGGACGGGAACGCGAGGAGCAGCGATGTCATGACGGGCAGGGGGAACTCGGACACGATGGTTCCCACCGCCGCCAAAACAGGGTTGGTGGTGGCGAACCACCCGACCGGGAACAGGACCGCACCGGCCGCGGCGGTGATCACCCCCATCCCGCTGTTGGGTCGCACCCACCAGATGACGAGTCCGGCGAGGAGATAGACCAGCGCGACAACGCCGAGGACCGACGACATCCAGGCGTCCTCACCGGGGTCGTTCGCCGACACCGCGATCTGCACCGCGCACATCCACCCGGCGAGCGCAGCCAGCACCAGCAGCGCCAGACGCAGCGAGCGCCCCAGGGGCGACAGGCCGCTCGACAGCCGACTCATGAGGTCACTGTCGCACTCCGGCGCACCAGCCCACAGCGGGTCAGCACCAGTCGATGCAGACGGGTCAGCCCTATTGCTGCCTGCATGGGGCCGACGTCACTGTGAAGGGACCGACGTCGGCCGGATCCCTGGCCGACACGGGCCCCGGTCTGCGCTGTACCCGCGGGCCGCCAGGACGCCCCGACCGGAGGACCCCGATGAGCCACAACCGTCCACTCGGCGCCGACGCACCACCCCGCTCCGCACGGAGGGGGACGGCCCGCCGACTGGTGGCCGTGGTGGCCGTCCTCGCTGGGGTGCTGGCCTCGGTCATCGTCGGCAGCGCCCCGGCCTCAGCCGCCGAGGCCTGTAACCAGCGAACCTTCACGTACATCGACGGACACACCCGCAACGAGACGGGACTGACCCTGACCAGGACGTACCTCGAGAAGGGTGCGCTCAACTTCTGGGGTGACGAGCCGGCCACCTCGATCCGCTCGCACGGGCACGACCGGTGGTGCGCCGGCGCGCGCGTCTTCGGGACCGCGATAAGGGTCAGCTACCGATTTGCCAACGCCACCACCGTGTCGTTCGAGGGCTGGCGATACGGGCCAGGACCGTATGGGTCGCGGTGCTCGCTGGACGGTCCGGACGCCGCGGCCTACCGGTGCCTCACGAACATCATGCGTTTGAGCAGTCAGAGCATCTGGGTGTTCTTCACCCTCGAGCCAGTCCGATGACCCGGGCGACGCGGTCGCGTGTCCACACGACGGGCGGAGAGTCCCGACCTCGCCGGTGGCGCCCCGCACTGGTTGTCGGGTCCGCGTTCGTCGTGATGCTCATGTCGTTAATCACAGGCGCCCGTCCGGCCACCGCCGCCGGCGCCGGTAATGGCGCAAGCTGTCGCCACGAGGGCAGGATCTCGACCAGCATCGACGGACTCACCAGGAACACCACCGGACTGACGCTGACGAGGACCTACCTCGAGAAGGGTGTGCTGAACTATTGGGGCGACGAGCCGGCCGCCACCATCCACCCCCACGGCCAGGACGTGTGGTGCGAGCACGCCGACTTCTTCGGCACGGCGATGAAGGTGACCTACGGCTTCGGCCGGAACAACCACGTGTCGTTCGAGGCCTGGCGTTACCGGGAGGGCCCCGTCGGATCGCGGTGTGCCGTGGGGGGACCAGACGCCGCCGCCTACCGATGCAACGCCCGAATCGTCGACCCCAGCACCAGACGCATCACCGTCGTGTTCACGCTCGAGCCGATTCGTTAGCGCGCGAGCCCGTCAAGGAGAACCATGTCTCTTCCGCACCGCCACCTGCGCCGCTTCGCCGGCGCGGGACTGGCCACCGTGCTCCTCATGGCCGGCTTGCTGCCCTTCAGCCCGTCCGCGGCGGCGGCCCTGGCCGACTGCAACGGACCCTTGGTGTCCAGCAGCATCAAGGGCTTCACCATGAACCGGACCGGGCTCAAGCTGACCCGCATCTACGACGAGAAGGGCGTGCTGAACGACTGGGGCCAGCAGCCCGCCGCCACGATCGGGGCCCATGACAACGACCACTGGTGCGCCGACGCGCACGCGTTCGGCACCGCGATGAATGCGGAGTACAGCTTCGCCGACGGCAACGTCGTCAACCTCGAGGCCTACCGCTACCAGTCCAGCGCGGTGGGGTCCAGCTGTGTCATCAAGGGCCCGTCCGCCGATCGGTTCACCTGCGCCCGAAGGATCTTTGGTAGCCAACGCGCAAGCATCCAAGCGGACTTCACCGTCAGCGCGCGCCGAAGAGCCTCGGCGACGTGGGCAGGGCTTCGCCGCAACCGGTGTACGTGCCGGGGGGTGGCGGTGAGTCGGTATTCCTCGTCGGCGACACCTACACGACCTTGCTGTCGGGCGCCCAGACCGGCGGCATCTTCACCCTGCTGGAGGCGCTCGTCCTGCCGGAGGCCGGGCCGCCCCCTCACGCCCACCATGCTGAGGAGGAGACGTTCTACCTGCTGAGTGGGGCGCTCGAGTTCACGGTCGGAGAGCAGACCCACGCCGCCGGGCCGGGGTCGGTGGTGTATGTCCCTCGAGATGTCACCCACAGCTACCGCAATGTCGGCACCGGGCCCGCGATGATGCTGTTCATGTACTCGCCCGCGGGCATGGAGGGCATGTTCCCCGAGATCGGCCGACCCGGTGTGCGAGGGGTCGTGGGTCCGCCACTGGATCCAGCCGACATTGCCGCGATGGCCGCCGTGGCCGAGAAGTACCGGTTCACCCTCGGACCGTCGTGACCGAGCCCCGCCGGGAGGCTTTGTCGTGAGACTTCGAGCCACTCTCGGCCGCGACGGCGTCCGCGGCGCATCGATCGCCCTGGTGCTCACCGTCGCCGTCGGCGCGTGCACGTCCACCGAGCCCAACGCTGCACCCACGGACTCACCCGCCACCGCGGTCCCCTCCGGGGTGGCCGCCGGGTCGACGACGACAACGCCGGCGTCGACGGCCTCGGCATCAGCAGGCGCCTGCGTCAGCGACCCGTTGACCTACACCGCGCACGCCACGGCCGGGGCGGTCTCGGGACCCCTGCCCGCCGGCACCGCAGATGCCCTCGACCGCGCCGTCGGCCAGGCGATCGCGTCCACCCAGCAGCCCGGGTCCCCGGTGTCCACGCAGGCCCCTGGCACGATCGCCGCGGTCAGCAGCCCCGCCGGTATCTGGGTGAAGCGTACGGCGTCGCCAACACGACGACCGGGGCGGCCATGACGACGGCTCTACACCACCGGATCGGCTCGGTGACCAAGACGTTCACCGCGACCCTGATCCTGCAGCTCGCCTCCGAGGGAAAGCTGTCCCTCACCGACCATGTCAGCAGCTACGTCCTCGACGTCCCCCGCGGAGACCAGATCACCATCGACAACCTGATCACCATGCGCAGCGGGATCGCCGACTACTTTGACGCGTTCCTGCCGACCTGGATCGCTAACTCGAACGTCGCCTACACCCCTGACCAGATGCTTAAAATCGGGTATGCGCACCCGCCCCTGTTCGCCCCCGGTGCCGGTTTCGACTACTCCAACTCCAACTACCTGCTCCTGGGCAAGGTCATCGAGAAGGTGACCGGCGACAGCCTGGGTGACGTGATGACCACACGCATCCTGGTGCCGTTGCGGCTCACAGGCACCAGCTGGCCGGGTGGGTCAGCCGCGCTGCCTGACCCTTACGACCATGGCTACACCACGGTCGTCCCGGTCAACGGGGCCATCGCCGGCACGCCGGACGGATCGCTGGTCGACGCCAGCGCCTACAACCCCGCCTGGTCCGGGGCGGCCGGTGAGATGACCAGCACGGCGCAGGACCTCCTGGCCTACGGCCGCGCCCTGGGCACCGGTGCCGGGCTCCTGCCGGCTCGGGCCCAGCTAGCCCGGCTGTCGTCGTTCTCGCCGGCCTTCAGCAGCGTGTCGCAGTACGGCCAAGGGTTGATCTGCCGCAGCGGCTGGGTCGGCCACGGCGGGGACACGCTGGGTTACCACACCGACGTCTACTACAACGGAGCCATCGACACGACCATGGCGGTGATGACCAACCGGTACCCCAGCTACCAACCCCAGAACATCGTCAGCGCCCTCGCGACGACCCTCGACCGACCCATCGCAGCACTGGAATAGCGAACATCGGCGCGCCGATGTCGAGAGGCGGTCAAGCCGGGATGGGTCCCACCGCGGTGTCGAGGCCGAGTGGGCAAGGCGATCGCAAGAGGCGACGATCCTCGTGTGGTCGAGTGTGGCCTCGTGCCGGGCTCCGTATCGTGCAGAATCGCGATGCGTGTCGGGATGCCCATTCTGCACGGGCTCGCGCGTGGGATCCGGCATGGTCGAGGCTCAGGCGTGACGCCATGGGACGTTGGGTTGAGCCTAGGTTTCGCGGAATGGCTAGCCTCGCCAATTCACCGGGGTCGGGGACGGCCAGTCGTCTGCGCTGACGCCGTGTTTAGCGTTTTGGGTGTGGCGGAGGGCCGCGTGGCGCTGCGGGGCGGGTCTCCGGGTGGTGCTCGCT
>JAABUT010000604.1_pt1 | contig 53833 bp, 49 predicted proteins | sample 5559281 | NCBI WGS metagenome assembly JAABUT01 (sample SAMN10711880, study PRJNA513359) | rock metagenome | isolation source: Antarctica rocks | place: Antarctica: Victoria Land, Ricker Hills nord | collected 2016-01-04
ACAGCCCGCTTGGGCTGTTGGAATGGGCAGCGGAGGGAGAGCCCAGCCTTGCTTGCTTGCCGCTTCACGCCCGCCGTCACAGCTCCGCCCCCAGCACCGCCGCCGCCGCCGCCGGCGCGCACGAGTCCAGCCCCGCTCTTCCCTTCCCCGGCGCGGAGTACGCCGTGCAGCCGCAGCCCAGCCGCGCCGCCAGCCGCTCCACCACCGCCCGCCCGACGCCCGCCGCGACGACGTGTCGCCCGCCCCCCGTCGACAGCACCAGCCGCGCCGCGTCCTCCAGCCGCCGCATCTGCTGCTCGGCGAGCCACTCCGCCAGGCCGCGCCACGCCGCCTCGTCGGCCTCCGCCGCGTCGCGCCCGACCATGCGCGCCAGCCGCGCCCGCGATGCGGCAGGGCTCCGGTCGCGCCCGTCCGCCGTGGGCAGCAGGTCCGCCCCCTCCGGCAGCGCGCCCAGCAGGCGGTGGACGTCCGCCGCCGTCGCGAAATGCTCCGACGCCAGCGTGGTCCACGTCCCCCCGAACGGCGCCCGCTCCGCCAGCGCCATCACCGGGGTGCGCACCAGCCCGGTGTACACCAGCTCGCCGCACGCCAGCCGCGCCGCATCGCTAATCCCCCGCGCCGCCACGACGCCACCGGCCAGAGGCACGATGTCCGTGGTGGTCGAGCCCATGTCGATCATCAGCCCGTCCGGCACGACGCGCGCCGCCACCGCCGCCGTGGCGTGCCAGTTCGCCGAGGCGATCGCGTCCGCGCATCCCGCCGCCTCGCCCAGCGCGACGAAGCCGCGCGCCCCCGCATACAGCCGCACCTGCGGGCCGAGCGCGTCGCCGAGGACCGCCACGATCGCCGCCACCCCCTCGGCACGCGAGGCGAACACGTCGGCCAGCTCCCCGGTCATCGTCGCAGCGTGGCGCTGCGCCGGGCCGAGCCGCACCAGCGCCTCGCCGAGCGCCGCGCGCAGCCGGTCCACGCCGAGCCACAGCGGGCAGGCGAGCTGCACCACCTCGCGCACCTCGCCCGCGTCCCACAGCGCCGCCTTGAGATGCGCACCGCCCACGTCCCAGCCGATCACCCGCATCGCGGCCCCATCCTCCCAGGAGGCAGGGCCGAACCCTGCCCCGACCTGCCAAAAGCATCTTCCTCCAGACGTGCGGCCTTCGGCAGCCCGTTTCGCAGGGGTTTGTGCGCGAGCGTGCATGGTGCCCGGAGCCGGAATGACGCAGGTTGCCGGGTCCGTGCCGCTTGCGTCTCCCGGCTTCGCTCTTCCCCTGCGCACCCGTGTCGCCGAGACTGCCGCCATGCACGTCGTCCCGGTGATCGATTTGAAGGCAGGCTGCGTGGTGCACGCCCGCATGGGCCGGCGCGACCAGTACCGCCCGATCGAGACGTCCCTGTGCCGCGGCAGCGCGCCACTTGACGTGGTCGGCGGCCTGCTGCGGCTGACGCCGTTCCCGAGCCTCTACGTCGCCGACCTCGACGCCATCGAGCGCCGCGGCGACCACGCCGCCGCTCTGCGCGCCCTGGCGCAGGCGCACCCCGCCCTGGACCTGTGGGTGGATCGCGGCACCTCCGGGCCGGAGGAGGCAAAGGCCTGGCTCGACGCGAACCGCGCCACCCTGGTGCTCGGCAGCGAGTCGCTATACGGCGCAGCGACCCTGCGCGCCCTGCGCCACGAGCCTCGCCTGGTGCTCTCGCTCGACTTCCGCGGCGATGCGTTCGCGGGACCCGCCGGCCTGCTGGACGACGTGGCGGCGTGGCCGGAGCGCGTGGTCGTGATGACGCTGGCCAGGGTGGGCGCGGCACAGGGCCCAGACCTGGACCGCGTGGCGGCGGTCGTGGCCGTGGCGGGGCGTCGGCGTGTCTACGCGGCGGGCGGCGTACGCGACGCGGCTGACTTGGCGGCGCTGCGCCGGGCCGGCGCAGCGGGCGCGCTGGTCGCGACGGCGCTGCACACCGGGGCAGTTACGCAGGAAGAGATCGTGGCTGCGACGGCTTGAACGCATCGCACCGGAATCATGGACGGCCGTGCGTGAGGCCTGGCTCCACCCGGACCTGTCGCCGGCCTCATGCAGACAGCCTTTGGCATCAACTTGCCAGCAAGCAAGGCTGGGCTCTGCCCAGACCCGCCAGGGGGGAAGCCCCCCCTGGACCGGCTTTACTTAGACAAGTGGATTCCAAAGGCGAGCCTTTGGCGGAGTTTGAGGCAGAGCCTCAACCTTGCCTGCCTCGCCAGTCGCCCCAGGAGGCCGTCGGTCTCAATTGGCGGCGGCGAACGGGTGCTTCATGGTCTTCGACTTCTCAGCGACCTGCGAGGCCTTCGGCTCGCCGGCGATGGCGCGCTGGATGCTCTCCTTGACGGCCGTGTAGTTGTAGTCCTGGATCTTCTGGTCGTCGGTCGCGTCCCAGTGGATGAACACGCCCACGCAGATGAACAGGTCGTCGGCCTCGTCGGCGGGGATGATGCCCTCGGCGACGCTGTCGGCCACGGCCTGCGCGACCGCGTGCTGCGCGGGGCCGAACATCTGCACCGCCTGCTTGGCGCCCTTGATGGTGACCTTGTTGAACAGGATGGTGTTGGGCTTGCACAGCAGGTTCGGCGCCACGACCGCGAGCAGCGTGGTGAAGCCGTCCTTGTTGTTGCACAGCGCGTTGCAGAACGCCTGCTCCGCGGCGCTGCCGCGCGGCCCCATGAGCAGGTCGACGTGCGCGACCTCGTTGCCCTCGCCAACCAGCGACTCGCCGATCATCACCTGGTTAATCTTCGCCACTGGCGCTCTCCCTTTTTATTGTGCCCGACCCGCCGGGCCCGGCACTCGGCGCACACAACCATCATCGCCTGCCGCCTGCAACCCACGCTCGATCCGCAGGGCGAACAACACGGCCACCGTCAGGTCGGCCGTGGTGCCGGGATTGATCCCCCGCCGCTTGAGCGCAGCGTCCCACGCCAGCAGCCCCGCCTGCACCGCCGCAGAATCCGCCTCGAAGCGGCGCAGCCACGCCCGCGCCTCCTCGCGGACCGCCTCCGCGACGGCCACGCCATGGCACCGCGCCACGTGGCTGTCCGGCCACGCCGCAAGGAAGCGCAGGAACACGAGCTGCGTCGCCGCCGCCTCGCCAAGCCCGCGCGCCACCGCCTCCGTGTGCGCCGCCAGCCCTAGCCCGGTGGTCCAGGGACGCGCCTCCGCGCCAGGGTCCGCATCGTCCTCGGCTCCGAGGATGTCGGCGAACCGCCCGCTCCACTGCCGCGCGATGCTGTCGCGGTGCGCCGCAGCTCCCATCGCGACGTCGAGGCTCACCGCGGGCGGCGCGCGCACGTCGTGCTCCGCCACCTCGCCCAGCCCGCCCGGCGCGGCCAGCGCGATGGCGCGAAACACCGCCGCCGCATCCTCCGGACCCGCCCCGTCGAGCACGCGGCACAGCGATGCCGGCAGCCCTTCGGAACGGCTGGTCAAGCAAGGTTGAGGCTCTGCCTCAAACTCCGCCAAAGGCTCGCCTTTGGAATCCACTTGTTTAAGTAAAGCCGCGCCAGGGGCGGCTCGCCCCTGGCGGGTCTGGGCGGAGCTGGCCAAAGGTTCCAATGGCCCGCTTAGGCCATTGGAATGGCCAGCGGAGGGGGAGCCCAGCCTTGCTTCCTGACAGATCGACGCATGGAGCCCTTGGTCTGACCTCTCTTCGCCCGCCCGCTCCGCCGCCATCGCCAGCGGCGCGCACAGCAGCACGATGCCGAGGTTGGTGTTCTGCCCCACAGCCGCGCGCGTCGCCTCCACCGCGTCGAGGATGCGCGCGCCCAGACCGCTCCCCGCCGCGCACAGCGGCCCCGAGGCGACCGCGGCGCTGGTGCGGAACTCCGCCACCGTCATGCCGTGCCCTTCTGCGTGCACGTGCACGTTGCCCGGCTTGAGCGCCGCAAGCTCCGCCTCGCACGCCGCCACGAACGCCAGCCGGATCGCCTCCGGGCTCACCCCTGCGCCGCCCCCGCACGCCCGCCGCCCGCCGCGCCGCCGCCCCGCGTGCTGGCGAGACGCCGCAGCAGCCCCGCCGCGATCCGCCCCGCGATCCCGTGCCCGACCACGCCCTGCAGCCCGCGCCAGCCCGGCATCGAGTTCACCTCCAGCACCCATAGCCGCCCTGCCCGGTCGCGCAGCAGGTCCACCCCGGCGCAATCCGCGCCCACCGCCGCCGCCGCCCGCGCCGCCACGTCCACCATCTCCGCGTCCGGCACGAGCGGCTCTGCCCGTGCCCCACGCCGCATGTTCGTCACCCAGTCCGCGGAGCGCCGCGTCATCGCTCCCGCCAGCGCCCCGTCCACCATCAGCAGCCGGTGGTCATGGAACCCCTCGCCCGCAGCCACCACCCGGCGCTGCAGGTAGTACACGCCGCCCATCTCCGCGGCTGGCAGCAGGTCCGCCTCGCGCTCCACCAGGCAGAGCCCCCGCCCCTGCGCACCGAACAGCGGTTTGGCCACCAGCGTCCCTCCCTGCGCGCGCACCACCGCCCGCGCCGCGTCCAGCCCCTCGACCACCCAGGCGTCCGGCGTCGGCACCCCGGCGCACCCGAGCAGGAAACCGGTCGCCGACTTGTCCACGCAGCGCTCCACCGTCCGCGCGCTGTTCCACACCGGCACGCCCAGCAGCTCCAGCGCGTGCAGGACGCCGAGCCTGCGCGTCACCTCCTCGAACCCGCCCGGCGCGATGGCGCGCGCATACACCGCGTCCGGCAGCGCGCCGCCGAAGCCGGGCACGCTCACCCCCGCCGGCGTGAACGCGCACTCCGACAGGCGGAACGCCACCGCCTCGGCGCCCAGCGCCGCGAACGCGGCCGACAGCTCGGAGAAGTGCCAGTCGACGTCGTCGAGCGCGATGCCGACGCGGGTCACGGCGAAGCGACAGGAAGCAAGAAGCTGGGAGGCGAGCCGCCCCCCAGACCCCGGCGCAACTTAAGAAAGGCCGCCTGACTTATTCGTGCCGGTCCAGGGCGTCTCGCCCTGGCGGGTCCCCGCTTCCAGGCAATGGGGCAGAGCCCTGGCCTTGCGTCCTTCACGCCCCGAACGACGCCTGCAGCAGCCCAAGGTCCAGCCCGCCCGCCCGAAAGCTCTCCCCCGTCTCCACTGCCGTGACGATCGCCTCCGCCGGGCTGAACAGCATCGGATCGATCTTGTAGAAGTCGCCCTTCACCCCGCGGAACACCTCGGCGAACGGCTTGCCGTAATCCTTCGACACGTTGGCCGGCAGCCTCGAAGCCAGGTCGCGTGCGTCCGACGCCGGCCCGGTGACGAACACCTGCACCCGCCCGCCGAAGATGATCGCGTCGTTGGTGCGCCCCATCGCGGTGACGAAGTCCGGGTGCGGCGGCGACAGCGGCGCGGTTCCCATGCCGTCGACGATGCGGTCGAGCGGGAAATGCACCGCGTGCGCCTTGTGCAGCGCCACCTCCAGCACGCGCGCCACCACCTGCACGCTGCCCGCGAGGCTCTGCGTCGGCGCGAACAGCACCACAAGCGACTCCGCCGCCACGCCGCACTCGCGCGCGATCTTCTCCAGCACCGAGGCCGGCGGCGCCTTGCCGCTCTCCAGCACCAGCACGGCCTGCGTCGCGTCGTCGGTGTAGGCCAGCTCGGAGAATAGCGCCTCCTTGCGCGCCAGCGAGCGGGCCGGGCCGGAGCCCAGCGCGAAGAACTTGTCCGGCGCCTCGGCGGACAGGCTCCAGCCGGCGTACTGGCTGGCGAGGCAGGCGGTGACCGGCTGCGAGGACCGCACCGACACGCTCCAAGGCCACGCCGGCGTGGTCGGGTCCGAGCCCACGCGGACCTCCGCCAGCCCGCCCATGCAGATCCTTGCCAGCTCGATCCCGGCCGCGATGCCGCCCGTCGACTTGGCGCCCGCGTCGATCAGCGTCTCGCCCGCCGGGCCGCGCGACACGCCGATGCGCAGGCTCTCCGTGTCGGCGATCATCGCCTGCGCGATCGCCCAGGCGCGTGTGTTGATGCTGGTGCTCATGCGGCGTGCGCCCCGATGGGAGGTGTTGCGCCCGGGCGGTGCCGACGGACGCGGGTAAGGCGGGCGGGGGAAAGGCCGGCGCGCCCGAGCAGCGCCGCGGCACGGGCGACAGCGAGCCGGCGCGCCGCCTCCGGGCGATCCGCCGTGGCCGTGGCGGTGCAGAACGGCGCGCCCGCGCGGATCTGGCCGACTCGCTGCCGGTCGGCGGCCCAGTCCGGCCACGCGAAGCCCGGCGCGACCCGCCCGTCCCGCGCGGCATAGGCGACCACCGCCGCCGTGGCGCGAGGCAGCGGGGGCGCGGCGTCGGGCAGCGCGCCATCCCGGCACGCCGCGACGTGCAGCCGCATCGGCAGCGCGTCGGCGAACACGTCCAGGCTCGCGCCGGGCCGAGGATTGATCTCGATCAGATGGAACCCGTCCCTGCCGACGAGGAAGTCGGCGCCGTTCAGCCCCACGAGGCCCAGCGCCCGCGCCAGACGCGCGACGGCCTCGGCCAGCTCCGCCTCGAAGCGGCAGGCGGCGGGCCGCACCGCGCCCCCGTAGCGGAACGCGGCACCCGGAGCGGGGTCGCTCCACTGCGCGCTGAAGCCGAGCAGCGTCGCGCGGCGCCCGTCCGCGACGAAGCACGCGGAGACCGCAGCACCCGCGACGCGGCGCTGCGCGTAGCACCCCCGCGACGGCGCCGGGCCGTGCATCGCCCGCACATGCCCGCCGCCCGACGCGCCCCGGCGCTTCAGCAGCCAGCCGGCGCCGGCCGCATCCCCGACACCGTCGACGCGCGACGCGGGCCGAACCTCCGGGTGCGGCACCCCCGCCTCCCGGCACAGCGCGGCCAGCGCGAACGGGTCCTTGGCGCGCCGCATCACCTCGGCCGCGTTGCCGAGCAGGCCGAAGCGCCCCGACAAGGCGGCAACCAGCCCCGGCCGGCCCTCAAAGCCGCTGCCGAGCACGAGGCCCGCGACGTCGCAGGGGCCGTGCCGCGCCAGCATGTCCTCGAACGCACGGCTCACCCCTACCGCGCCCAGCCCGGCCACGCGGCGACTGCCTGCCGAGAGCGCCGCCGTGTCGTCGTCGCCGAACAGGTCGACCGCCAGCGGCACGAACCCCGCTCGCCGTGCTGCGCACACCAGGGCGCGGGCCGACTGCGCGGCGATCAGCAGGACCGGGCCCTCTCCGGCTGCGTCGCCGTCGCGCGCGGCCGCACCGCCGGCCGATCCCGCCGCGACGGCCTCAGGCCGCAACGAAGTCGCGGGCCAGCTTGAACGCATCGCGGAAGTCGAACGCGACCGGCTTGTCGGTCTCGATCATGCGGCGGAACAGGCCGAACTCGGTGCGGTACTTGGTGTGCCCGATCGCCAGCGCGCCGATGCCCACCGCCCGCCCGCCGATCGCGACGCCGTCCGCCTGCACGTCCAGCCCCTCGACGCCCATCGGCGGCACCGCGTTCACGTCGGCCGCGACCAGCAGGTCGGGCGCGTCGGCGATCTGCTGCCTGGACAGCACCTGCACGCCGGCCCGCGCGCAGCAGAACGCCGCGTCCGCCTCGCGCAGCAGCGCCGCCTTGCCGTCCTCGCTGCTGCCGTCGCCCGGCTGCAGCTCGACGCCGAACCGCCTGCTGATCTCCTCGCACGCCACGCCGACGCGCCTCGTGCCGTCGTGGCCGGCCAGCGTCACCTTCGCCCCCTCCAGCGCCGCGATCACCCCCGACGCGAAGCCGACCACGCCGGTCGCGCCGTAGACCACAATACGCTGACCGTCGAGCAACTTGCCCATCTTCTTCAACTGCCGCTCCACGTGCGCAACCAGCGCGGCCGCCGTGGTGAACGAGCCGGCCGGGTCGGCGAACACCGAGACGATGAACGGCGGCACCATCGCCTTCTTGGCGGCCTCCAGCATGTCGAGCGAGGCGATCGCGTCGCGCCCGCCAATGAAGATGCCGGTGCGCACCGCGAGCTTGGGCGGGCGCGAGAAGATCGCGTCCTGCACCAGGCCGGGCACGTCGTCGGCGGCGATGTTGGCGTAAGGCACCACCGCATCGTAGCCGGCGTCGACGGCCATGTTCACGTCGAACGGGCTGACCTGCTTGAGCGGGCTGAGCATGTGCAGGATCTGCTTGTCCGCCATCGTGGAAGTCTCCCTACTGGGCTGCGCCTGCTGGATCAGGTCGTCGCGTCCGTGTCCTGCCTGCGCAGGCCATTTGAGCGTAACCGATGAAGCAAGCAAGGTTGAGGCTCTGCCTCAAACTCCGCCAAAGGCAGGCCTTTGGAATCCACTTGTTTAAGTAAAGCCGGTCCAGGGGGGGCTTCCCCCCTGGCGGGTCTGGGCAGAGCCCAGCCTTGCTTGCCCTGCAGGCCGCCGGCGTCAGGCTGGCGCCGCCCCGCGATTGAGCCCGCGGCAGACCAGCAAGTCCACTCCTTCCGGCAGGGGTACGGTGTCGCGCAGCCGTGCCGCCGCCGCGTCGCCCTCGACAAAGGCGAAGCCGCTCGGGCCCCAGGAGCTTTGCCCGACCCCGACCGCGCCCGCAGCCGCCAGCGCCGCCATCACCTTGGCGACCGCAGGGCTGGTGAAGCGCCCGCCCTGCGCCGGGGCAAAGTAGTCGCCGAGCAGCGCCTGGATGCGCGTGACAGCCTCGCCAAACGCGGCGAGGTCGGCCGCCGCCACTGCCGGCAACGCCTGCATCAGCACGCGGCGGCAGATCTCCCCCGAGACCGCCTCCGGCATCGGGCCCAGCGCCGCGAACGCCGCGCGCTCGCCCGCGCCGGACAGGCCGTGCGCGGTGCGGTCGAGCACCAGCAGCACCCGCCACCCTTGCGGCACCGCCACGCGGCACAGCAGCGGCGGCATCGCGTCTCCTGCCGCACCGGCCACCTCGTCGGTTCGCGCCCCGCCTGCCCCGGCCACGCGCGATCCGCCATCGACCACCAGGCCGCCCGCCTGGAACAGGCAGATGCCGACGCCAGAGCGCCCACCCCGGCCAAGCCGCCAGGCGTCGCCGCGCGGATCGTCCGCCAGCCCGTGCAGCCGCCGCACCGCGGTCGCGACCAGCAGCGCGAGCTGGGTTCCGGAGCCGAGGCCGGAATGCGCCGGGATCGCGGAGCGGACCTCCAGCGCAAGCGGCGCATGGAGCCCGAGGTGGCGCTGCATGGCGGCCAGGTGCGCGCCGGCCCGCGCCGCCTCCGGCCCGGCGACGCTCTGCCGTGCCGCGCGCGACAGGCGCAGCGCGGTGTGCGGCCGGTCGAGCGACAGCCCGATGCTGCCGAAGCGCCGCCCCAGCCCGCCGTTGAGGTCGAGGAACCCCAGATGCAGCCGCGCCGTGCACGACAGCGACACCGCCGTCGACATTGCCGTGTCGTCCTGCGTCTCGCAGCGTGTGTCGCTCATGCGCCAATCCCTGCCCGCAGCGCCACGCGCCCTGCGCCGCGAGGGCGCGTTGCCATGCCGGTCCGGGTAGCAGGGGACGTGACAGTCACGGCCATGGGGAGCCAGCCCCGCCGCGTCCCGGAACGCGCACCCGGACGAGGGGCGCGCGGGATGGAGCGGGTTGCCGTGGCCATGGCGGATGCTGCACCATGCAAACCGGCGGACGCAACTCGCAGGCGCGTGCGGGCAGCCGGGAGCCGCGTGGCCGCCGGCCTACGGCGCGCACAGCCCGCCCCGGGGGGATGATGGCTGACAGGACCTACACGGAGGCCGAGATCCGCGAGCGCCTGGCCCGCGACCTGCCGCATTGGACGCTCGACGGGCGCTGGATCAGGCGGACGTATCGCACCACCGGCTGGAAGGGCACGCTGATGGTGGTCAACACCGTGGGACACCTGGCCGAGGCCGCCTGGCACCACCCGGACATGACCCTGTCCTACGCCTGGGTCGAGGTTCGCCTCACCAACCACTCCGCCAAGGGCATCACCGACAAGGATTTTGCGCTCGCCGCCAAGATCGAGGACGTCGTGCACTGGCAGCCCGCCAAGGAGGGCACCGGCCTCGACGGCACCCCCATGGGCGACGCGCGCTTCTCCTACATCAAGTACGATGCCTGATACCGTGCGCCGGACGCAGGCCGCCGCGTCCGCGAGCGATGCCTGCGCCGGCCTGCCGCCAGGCCCGCGCGCATGAGCGTCGCGATGGTGCACGGCCACCCCGCCACGCTCGACGAGGCCGCCACCGTGGCCGCCGAGGTGCTTGGCCGCAGCCGTCGCGCTGCGATCGCCGGGCTCGACGCCGACATCGCCGCCATCGAGGCCGCCATCGGGCTGGCCCGACGCCTGGACGGAGTCGCCGACCACCGCGCCTCGCGCGCCACGCTGCGCGACCTCGACGTGATGCGCACCGCGGGCTGGATCACGACGACGCCGCTGCAGGCTCGCGCCCGCGCCGACCTGATCGTGCTGGTCGGCCCCGACCTGGAGCAGGACTGGCCCGGGATGGAGGAGCGCCTCGCCCTCGCCGGCCCGCCGCCGCTGTTCCCGGACCGGCCGCGCACCGTGATCCGCCTGTGCCCGGGCGCTACCAACGCGCCTGGCGAGGTGTTCGGTGCCGACCCCGCGGGGCTCGCTGCCCTGCTCGGCCAGGTGCGCGCCGCGGTCGGTGGCCGCCGCCTGCCGCCCGGCGGCCACGAGGCCGCGCGCTGCGCCGGCCTGCTCGCCGCCGCGTCGTACGGGGTGATCGTGTGGTCGGCCTCGCGGATCGACGGCCTGGTCGTCGAGATGATCTGCGGCCTCGTCGACGCGCTGAACGCGAGGACGCGCTTCGCCGGCCTGCCGATCCCCGCCGCCGGCAACGCGGCCGGCGCCGCGCAGGCCTGCGCCTGGCTGACCGGCTTCCCCCTGCCCGTGGGCTTCGAGGGCGGCGTCGCCTCGCACGACCCCTGGCGCTTCGACGCCACGCGGCTCCTCGGGTCGGGCGAGGCCGACGCGATGCTGTGGCTGTGCACCGGCGACGCGGCTGCCCCCGCCTGGGCCTCGCACCTGCCGGTGGTCGCGATCTGCGCCGCCGGCGCCGCCTTCGCCACGCCGCCGCAGGTCGCCTTCACCGTGGGCCGCGCCGGCATCGACCACGGCGGCGTGGTGTACGACACGGCGCTCGGCGGCCTCGTGCACCACGCCGCCTCCGCCCCGTCCGACGCCCCGCGCGCGTCGGACGTCATCGCGCGCATCGCCGCCCTGGTGGAGGACCGCTCATGCTGACCTGCCTGCGCGGCGGCCGGGTGATCGACCCCACCCAGGGCCACGACTCCACTGCCGACCTCTGGTTCGAGGGTGGCCGCCTGGTCGCCCCGCCCGGCCCGGGACGCGCCGCCGACGACACCCACGATGCCTCCGGCTGCGTGGTCATGGCCGGCGCGCTGGACATGCACAGCCACATCGCCGGCACCAACGTGAACACCTCGCGCCTGCTGCTGCCGGAATTGCGCGCGGAGATCGCGGACTCCGTGCCGGTCGGCGAGGCGATCGGCCGCCGCTACGCCGCGATGGGCTACACGCTCGTCGTCGAGCCCGCGGTCTCGCCGCACGTCGCGATGCAGGCGCACCTGGAGCTGGCGCAGATCCCGGTGATCGACCGCGCCCTGCTCACCGTGCTCGGCAACGACGAGTTCCTGTTCCGCGTCATGCGCGACGGCGACGACGCGGTCGCGGACTACGTGGGACGCATGATCTCCGGCTCGCGCGCCCTCGGCCTCAAGGTCATCAACCCAGGTGCTGCGGCGGCCTTCAAGTCCAACGTCCGTGCCTTCGGCCTCGACGACGAGGTCCCCGGCACCGGCGTCAGCTCGCGCCGCATCATCCAGGCGATGCAGCGCGCCCAGCACGCGCTCGGCGTGCCGCACCCCGTCCACCTGCACTGCTCCAACCTCGGGATGCCCGGCGCCGTCGACACCGTGCTCGCCACCATCGAGGCCGGCAGCGAGCTGCCCCTGCACCTCGCCCACGTGCAGTTCTACGCCTATGGCACCGAAGGGAAGAACGGCTTCTCCTCGGCCGCCGCCCGCCTCGCTGAGGCGCTGAACCGCGCCCCCGCCCACGTCACCGCCGACGTCGGCCAGGTAATGTTCGGCCAGACCGTGACCGTCTCCTCGGACGTGCTGCGCCAGTTCGGCGCCCGCGGCCAGGCCTCGCCCCTGAAATCCGTGATCGCCGACGGCGACGGCAACGGCGGCGGCATCGTGCCCTACCGCTTCCGCCGCACCTCGTTCGCCAACACCATCCAGTGGGCCGCCGGCCTGGAGCTGTTCCTCCTGTCCGAAGACCCGGCCCGCCTGCTGTTCACCACCGACCACCCCAACGGCGCGCCGTTCACCGCCTACCCGGACCTGATCGCCCTGCTGATGTCGCGCGACCTGCGCGAGGAGTGGATGCAGACCGTCTCCCAGGAGGCGCTCGAGCTGACCACGCTGCGCTCCCTGTCGCGCGAGTACACCCTGTCAGAGATCGCCACCATGACCCGCGTCGGCCCCGCCCGCCTGCTCGGCACCCCCGACCGCGGCCACCTGGCACCGGGCGCGCGCGCCGACATCGCCGCCTACCGCGACCAGGCGGACCGCGCCGCGATGTTCCGCGACGCCGCGTTCGTGTTCAAGGACGGGCGGCTGGTGTGCCGCGACGGCGTGGTCAGCGGCGGCAGCAGCGGCGCGCTCGCGGTGCGGCCAGGGTTCGACGCCGCGATCGAGGGCAGGCTGGCGGCGTTCTACGACGAGGTCTACGGCATCCGCCACGACGTGTTCGACGTGCCCGACGGCGTCATGCCGTTCGAGACCGTGGCGTGCTCGGCGTGAGGAAGCAGGCAAGGCTGGGCTCTGCCCAGACCCGCAAAGGGTCCGAGGACCCTTTGATCCCATTACTTAAGTATTGGATTCCAAAGGCGAGCCTTTGGCGGGGTCCAGGGGCAGAGCCCCTGGCCTTCCTTCCTTCAAGGCCGCGTCGATGACAGAGGTGCGGGTCGACGACACCTTCGCCGAGGCGTTCGACATGCGCGCCACCGCGCTGGTCATCACCGCCGACACCGAGCGCTGGGCGCGCCAGGCCGCGACCAGCGCCACCGGCTTCGCCACTTCGATCATCGCCTGCGGCGTCGAGGCCGGCATCGACAGGATGCTCGCCTCGTCCGAGACCCCTGACGGCCGCCCCGGCGCGCGGGTGCTGATGTTCGCCGGCTCCTCGGGCGAGCTGCAGAAGCAGCTCGTCAACCGCGTCGGCCAGTGCGTGCTGACCTGCGCAGGCGCCGCCTGCTACGCCGGGCTCTCGGGCGAGCCGCTGAAGATGGGCGACACGCTGCGCTACTTCGGCGACGGCTGGCAGATCAGCAAGCGGCTGGGCGAGCGCCGCTACTGGCGCGTGCCGGTGATGGACGGCGAGTTCGTCTGCGAAGGCACCACCGGCCTGACCAAGGGCGCGGTCGGCGGCGGCAACCTGATCCTGATGGGCCGCGACACGGAGTCCACCCTGCGCGCCGCCGAGGCCGCCGCAGAGGCCGTCGCCGCCACGTACGACGTGATCGCGCCGTTTCCCGGCGGCATCGTGCGCTCCGGCTCCAAGGTCGGCTCGAAATACAGGACGCTGATGGCGTCCACCAATCACCACTACTGCCCGAGCCTGCGCGGCAGCGTGGACTCCGAACTCGACGAGGACACCGGCTCGGTGCTGGAGATCGTGATCGACGGCCTGACGCCCGACGCCGTCGCCAACGCCATGCGCGCCGGCCTGCGCGCGGCGATCGCGCTCGGCCCGGAGCGCGGCTGCACCCGGATCGGCGCCGGCAACTACGGCGGCAAGCTCGGCCGCCACCACTTCCGCCTGCGCGAGCTGCTGTCGTGAGCGCCACGCGGTTCCGGCTGCGCGGCGAGCCGGAGCGCCGCCTCGACCTGTCCGCCCTGACGCCGCACCGCCTCGCCGGGCTGGACGAGGCAGCGGTGGCACGGCTGAAGCTGGCGGGCGGCCGCGACGCGCCGAGCGTGGGCGACCTGTTCGAGTTGTCCGCCGGTGACGCCGGCACCGTGGTGATCGAGGGCGGCTCGCCGCTGCTCGACCATGTCGGCGCCGGCCTAGAGGGCGGCTCGCTGGTGCTGGAGGGCGACGCCGGCGACTACGCTGGGCGCGGGATGACCGGCGGCCGGCTGGAAGTGCGCGGCTCTGCGGGGCGGCTCGCGGCGTCTGGGCTGCGCGGCGGCGCGGTGGAGATCGCGGGCAACGCGGGCGCGCTGCTGGCCGGCCCGCTGCCCGGCGAGCGTGCGGGCATGGACGGCGGCACCGTGCTGCTGCGTGGCAGCGCCGGGCCGCAGGCGTGCGACCGGATGCGGCGCGGCCTGGTGGTGGTCGAGGGCGACGCGGGACCGCAGGCGGCAAGCCGCATGATCGCGGGCACCCTGGTGGTGTGCGGCCGGGTGGGTGCCTCGCCGGGGATGCTGCTGCGACGCGGCACCATGGTGCTCGGCCACGCCGTGCCGGCGCCGGACGGGTTCCTGCCGAGCGGCCACACCCCCGGCGTGTTCCGGACCCTGCTGACGGCCTGGCTGCGCGCGCTCAGTCCGGCGGCGGGCGACGCGGCGGCACGGGCCGGGCGACGCCTGCTCGGCGACCAGGCGACCCTGGGCAGGGGCGAGATGCTGATGCCGCGGGAGCCGCCGGGCTGACCGGGCGCTTGGAATCCGGTAGCGCGGGGCCATAGGCTCCACAGGGAGGGCGTGCGATGGACATGGTGGATCTGATCGTCATGGTATGCGCGCTGGCGGGTGGGACCTGCGAGGAGAAGCACATGCTGTTCGAGTCGCATGGCTCGCTGGCGCAGTGCATGGTCGAGGCGCAGCCCTACCTCGCGCAGTGGATCGGCGACCACCCGGACGTGCGGGTCAAGACCTGGCGCTGCGCCTGGCCTGACAGCGGGACCGGCAAGAACTGAGGGGCCGGGATGTGTCCTCCAGCCCGGCGCGTTGACAACGAAGTCGGCCGCCAGGGACACTCGGCGCGGCTTCAATCGTAGCGTGCAACCGCTGGGCACGACTCAAATCAAGATGCAGGCCGCACGGCCAAAAGGGAGATTCTCTTGAGACGCTTCATCACGACCGGGGCAGCGTTCGCCGCCCTCACGCTGCTTCCCTTCGCCGTGGCTCCCGCGATGGCCGACGACCCCGCGCCGGCGGCAGCCACGCCGGCCTCGGACGCCGTGGGCGACGCGGCCGCCGGCGAGAAGACCTTTGCAGTGTGCAAGGCCTGCCACCAGATCGGCCCGAATGCGCACAACGCCGTCGGCCCTGTGCTCAGCGGCGTGGTCGGGCGCAAGGCCGGGACCTACCCGGGCTACAGCTACTCCGAGGCGAACAAGAACTCCGGCCTGACCTGGGACGTCGCCACCCTGCAGAAGTACCTGGCGGGGCCGCAGAAGATGGTGCCGGGCACGAAGATGATCTACCCGGGCTTTCCCAACAATCCCGAGAAGTCCAACAACGTCATCGCCTACCTGAGCCAGTTCAACGAGGACGGCTCCAAGAAGTAGTCGCCGCGGCGGCGGCGAAGCAGGCAAGGCTGGGCTCTGCCCAGACCCGCCAGGGGCGAGCCGCCCCTGGATTGGCCTTACTTAAGTAGTGGATTCCAAAGGCCTGCCTTTGGCGGAGTTTGAGGCAGAGCCTCAACCTTTCTTGCTCCACTGGCGGCCAGCCCAAGCCGCGCCGGCCGTGCCGCAACGCCCGGCACTGCCGCGAAGGGGGTGCGATGCCGATCAGCCTGGAGCCCGCCGAGCTGGTGTTCGTCGGCCTGTGCGACCTGTCGGGGCACGTGCGCGGCAAGGCCATGCCCCTGGCTGCGCTGGCCGCGCGGGCCGGGCGCGGCGTCGGCATCGTGCCCTCGGCGATCATGATGTCCGCGTTCGGGCCGATCCACGACACGCCCTACGGCACGCGCGGCGACCTGGCGCTGGTGCCGGACCTCTCGACCCTGGTGGACGTCGCGTTCGGCGGCGGCGAGGGCGAGCGGTTCTGTCTTGGCGACGTGCTCACGCCCCAGGGCGCGCCCTGGGCGTGCTGCCCGCGCGGCTTCCTGCACCGCGCCATCGCGGCGCTGCGCGAGGAGACCGGCCTGCACGTGACGGCCGCCTTCGAGCAGGAATTCACCTACGCCGGCGTGCCGGACCGCGCCTGCTCCTACCGCCTGCGCGGCGTGCGCGAGTCCGGGCGCTTCGGCGGCCTGCTGCTGGCGGCGCTGGGGCAGGCCGGGGTGGCGCCGGAGGGCTTCATGGCCGAGTACGGCGCCCGGCAGTTCGAGGTCACGGTGGGCCCGCGCCCTGCCCTGCGCGCCGCCGACGAGGCGGTGATCACCCGCGAGCTGATCCGCGCCGTGGCCGCGCGCTGCCTGCAGCCCGGCGCGGCGGCCGGGCACGACCCGCACGCCGGCGCGCAGGCAGGAGTCCCGTCCGAGGTCGCGCGCGGCGCGGCGGCGGCCAGCCTCGCGCCGATGTCCACGCCCGACGGCATCGGCAACGGCACCCACATCCATCTCAGCCTGCTCGACGCGGACGGCCGGCCGGCGCTGTGCGACGCAGCCGGCGCGCAGCTTTCCCCACGCGGGCGGCAGTTCGTGGCCGGCATCCTGCACCACATGCCGGCGCTGTGCGCCCTGGCCGCGCCGTCCGTGGCGTCGTACTACCGCCTGCGGCCGGGCCGCTGGGCGCCCACCCGGGCCGATCTCGGCGTGCACGACCGCGGCGCGGCGGTGCGGATAGGCCCGGTGTTCGCCGGCGGCGCCGAGCCGCCGGCGTCGCAGTTCAACATCGAGTTCCGCGTCGCCGACGCCACCGCGAGCCCCTACATGGCGCTCGGCGCGCTGATCTGGGCCGGGCTCGACGGAGTGCGTCGCGACCTGCGCGTCCCCGACGCCGCCGAGGCCCTGCCCGGCTCGCTGGCGGCGGCGCTCGCGGCGCTGGAGGGGGACGACGCGGCGCGGGACTGGATGGGGGAGGAGCTGATGACCGCCTACCTGATGCTGAAGGCCTCGGAGCAGGCGTTGCTCGCCGGCCTCGACGACACGGAGATCTGCGGGCGCTATGCCGATGCCTACTGAGCCCTCGCCCACTGCACAGGCATCTGCCCCGCCGCTGGCCGCCCCGCTGCTCGCGGCGCATGAGCCGCCGCCGGTCGAGGTTCTGCGCGAGGCGGGGGTCTCCGACCTCGTGCTGACCGCCGACCACGCGGGGCGGCGCATCCCGGAGGCGCTCGGCCGCCTCGGCGTCGCGGAGTCCGAGCTTGCCCGCCACATCGCCTGGGACATCGGCATCGCGGGCGTCTCCACCCGGCTGTCCGAGGCGCTGGACGCGGCGCTGGTGACGCAGCGCTACTCGCGCCTGGTGATCGACTGCAACCGCGACCCTTCCGTGCCCAGCTCGATGCCGGAGGTCAGCGAGGCCACGCGGGTCCCGGGCAACCTGGACCTGGCGCCCGCGGACAGGGCGCGACGCGTCGAGGCGCTGTTCACCCCGTATCATGACGCGATCGCCGGGCTGCTCGACCGCCGCGCCGCGGCCGGGCGGCCAAGCGTGCTGGTGGCGCTGCACAGCTTCACCCCGGTCTACCTGGGCGAGTGCCGGCCGATGCACGCGGCCGTGCTCTACAACCGCGACGCCCGGCTGTCGCTGGCGCTGCGCGACCTGCTCGCTGAGGAGGGCGACCTGGTGGTGGCGGAGAACGAGCCGTACCGGGTCAGCGACCTGACCGACTACACCGTGCCGGTGCACGCGGAACGGCGCGGCCTGCTGCACGTGGAGATCGAGATCCGCCAGGACCTGATCGCCGATGCGGCGGGGGAGACGGCGTGGGCCGCGCGGCTCGCCCGGCTGCTGCCGGCGGCGGTGCAGGCCGCGGCGAAGACGTAGGCAAGGTTGAGGCTCTGCCTCAAACTCCGCCAAAGGCAGGCCTTTGGAATCCACTACTTAAATAAAGCCGGTCCAGGGGGGGCTTCCCCCCTGGCGGGTCTGGGCGTAGCTGCCAAAGGTTCCGACGACCCGCTTGGGTCGTTGAAATGGCAGCGGAGGGAGAGCCCAGCCTTGCTTGCCTGCCATTCCCGCCTCAAGCAAAAGGCCGGGTGTTGCCACCCGGCCCCTGTTCGTCCCGGCGCGATCCGCGCCGGTGCCACTCCTGAAAGCGGATCCTTACTTGATCGCGCCGTTCATGCCGTTCGGGAAGAAGCTGTTCGCCGAGGGCGTTGTGCCGAGATAGACCACATCGAGCACCTGCGTTGTGGTGCGGGTGAAGACGAGCGAGTTGGAGTCGGTCGGCGTGATGTTGAGCACGCCGTTGACCAGGATGCCCTGGTCGTCCGGCACCGCCGTCGGCTGCGACGCCGCGGCACGGAGCATGGAGATGGCGGTGGTGGCGGCATACTGGCCGGCCGCCGCCAGACGGGTGCGGATCTGTCCGGCGTGGTACGCCTCGACCGCGAGGATCTGCGCGGCTGCGGTCAGGTAGGCGGGGTTGGTGATCAGCGCCGCCGCACCCGCATACGCGGTTACGCCGACATCCTCGAAGATGTAGGCGCCGAGCAGGAAGCTGGCCTCGTCGGCGAACGGGTTGAACGTCTGGCTCATGCTGATCAGCCCGGCCGCCTGCGCCGCCGCGGTGAAGCTGGTCGACAGGTTGATCGCCGGACGATCGACGGGGGTGCCGCCGGCCGCGGTGATCGCCGCGCGCAGGAAGCGCACGTGGTTCTGCTCGTCGCCCGCGATCTCGGCCGAGTATTGCGCGCCGGCCGTGGTGGTGAACGGGACGGCGGTGCCGCCCGTGACCGCGCCCGGGCTCGTGCCGATGTCGGCCGCCGACAGGCCGGTGCCGCTCAGGCCGCGCAGGTAGAACTCCGCCTCGAGATACTCGAGGTTGAGGGCGAAATTCAGGATCGCGAGGTCATTGTCCACGGCCGGCGTGGCAGCCTCGGCCTTCTCCGACGCGAGGCCGCTCATCGCGAGCGCGCCCAGGGCGGCGGCGCCGATGCCACCCGTCCGCAGCACGCCGCGGCGTTTCAGGGCGAGCTTGTCGATCGTCAGCCCGTTGATATCCATAGAGGTAGCCTCCCCAGCGATACGCGCGCAGGGACGCGCACCCTTTCGGGCGGCATCACCATCGCGGCGACCACAGCGGCCGCCCCTGTTCTACGGCACAGCACCACCTGCGGATGCGTACACGTTTGCATGATGCGAGCCGCCATCCTGCCCCGGGCGCATGACCCGCACGCCCTGCGGCGGCCGGCCGCCGAACAGCGTGCGCGCGGCGCCGGTCACCCGCTCCAGGTAGTCCCTGCCCAGCAGCGGCGTGTGCGAGTGGTAGTAACCGACGGCGGCCATCAGGTCGCCCCGCGACTCGTGCAGGTAGGTGCGCATCACCGCGCCGGAGGCCGCGATGTTGAAGCACGGGTCGGCGATCAGCCTTGCCCGCACCGCCGGCGCGTCCATCCGCGTCACCCGCGCGATCGGCCCCACCCAGATCGTGTTGATCTGCATCACCCCCAGGTCCTCGGACCCGTTGGCGTTGCGATGCACCGAGCCGGGCACGCCGCCCTCGATGACGTGGATCGACGGCAGCACCCGCGGCGGCAGCGCATAGAACGCCGCCGTCGCCGCCATGCACGCCAGGAACGGCACCGCCATCCGCGTCCCCCTTGCGCCGCCGCGCGTTCGTCCGCCGGGCGACGTCCATGCCACGAGGCCGGCGGCACCCTGCCGCCCCATCGCGCCGCAGCTTCGTCATGCCGCCGCGCCGTGCGCAAGCGCGATGCGACCTTGCCGCGCAGATGACGGCGCGGCGTGGCGGGCGCGTCGCAGGCGCGGGCCACGCGCGACGCCGATGTCGCCGCCCCACGTCTTGGCCCTTCCCCGCCCGCCCCCTAGAGTGCGGGGCATGAAGCACCCCACGATCCGCCGTCCCGACGAGGCCGGCTTCACCCTGCTCGAACTTCTTGTCGTCATCGCGATCCTGGGCCTTCTCATCACCCTGGTCGCGCCCAACGTCCTGCAGCGGCTCGGCGGCGCGCGCGTCAACGTGGCGCAGCAGCAGATCGCCGGCGGCCTCGGCGCCCAGCTCGACATCTACAAGCTCGACGTCGGCAGCTACCCGACCACGGAGCAGGGCCTCGACGCCCTGGTCGAGAAGCCGTCCGACGTCGTCGGCTGGAGCGGGCCCTACATCAAGGGCGGCAAGGTCCCGCTCGACCCGTGGAACCACGCCTACAGCTACCGCGAGCCCTCGACCCGCACCGGCCACGACTACGACCTGTGCTCGAATGGCCCGAATGCCGGCGCCACGGCCCAGGCCGGCATGATCTGCAACCCGTAAGGAAAGGCAGCAAGGCTGGGCTCCGCCCAGACCCGCCAAAGGCCAAGGCCTCTGGACACCGATTTACTGAAGTAATGGATTCCAAAGGCGAGCCTTTGGCGGAGTTTGAGGCAGAGCCTCAACCTTGCCTTCCTTCAGCCTTCCTCCCAGTCCAGCACCCGCCACGGCGTCAGCCCGCTGCCGCCGACCTCCACCACCGCGCGGCGCGCGAACACCGCGCCGCTGGCCATCCGCGCCGTCGCCGTGACCTCGACCACGCTGACCTCCGGCACCGCTTCCGCCAGGGCGCCGCTGCCGCCCATTGCGCGGATCGCCTGCGCGACGACCGGGTCCGCCAGCGCGAGCCGCGCCTCGCCCACGCTGAACACCGACAGGTGCGGGCGCAGGCGGGCGAACAGCTCCGGGCTCATGCCGCGCACCAGCGCCACCTCGTCGAGGCTGGCGAACGGCGTGCCCGACGGCGCCACCGCCAGGCCCGCCGCTCGGTAGGAGGCCGCCGCCGCCGACTGCCCGGGCACCAGCGGCGGCGTGCGCCACTCCACGATCGACTGCGCCAGCGCGCCCGCGCCGTGCGCCTCCACGCCCAGCGCCACCAGCAGCGCGGCCAGCATGTCGGCCTGCGCGGTGTTGGGGTTCACCTTGCCGCCCTGGTCGCGCAGCAGCACCGTGGCCCGGCCTCGCGCCACCGCCAGCGCGCGCTCCGTCCCGTCCGCCACCCAGCGCGACCCCGAGCCGTCGAGCATGTGGAACATCGCCGCCTGCACCGCGCCGTCCGCGGCAAGCTCGGCCGCCGCGTCGCGCCTGAGGTTGGACGCGATCTGCGCCTCGCCCCGGCCGGCGGAGGTGAGCTGCGTGACGAGCAGCGTCAGCAGCACCACCGTCCACAGCACGATCAGCAACGCGAAGCCGCGCTCGCGGGGGCGGCCGAAGGAAGCAAGGCTGGGCTCTGCCCAGACCCGCCAGGGGCGAGCCGCCCCTGGACCGGCTTCACTTAAGCAAGTGGATTCCAAAGGCGAGCCTTTGGCGGGGTCCCCGCTTCCAAGCATGGGGGGCAGAGCCCCTGGCCTTCCTTTCTCCTTGGGCCTCACCGGTCGATGCCGATCCGGCTCCGCGTCGGCGCCAGCGGGTCCGCCGATCCGTTCGGCGGCAGGAAGCGCAGCGTCTCCGGCACCGCCGCCGCCCCGCGCAGCCCCTCGCGCAGGTCCTCGGTCAGCGCCCTCGCGTCGCGCCCGTCGTGGATGACGTGCGGCGTGATCAGCACCAGCAGCTCGGTGCGCGTGCGGTTGTTGGACTGCGTGCCCGCCAGCAGGCTGAGGATCGGGATGTCCTTGAGGAACGGGATGCCGCCGTTGGAGCGCGTGTCGCTGTCCTGGATCAGCCCGGCCAGCCCGATGGTGTCGCCGTCCTGCACCACCACGCGGCTCTCCACCGCGCGCTCCTGGAACGTCGGCGTCGACGCGGACGCGGTGGTCGCCGTGGTCGCCGGCACCACGGAGCTGACCTCCTGGCTGATGTCGAGCGTCACCAGACCGCCGCTGTTCACCCTGGGCGTGACCTGCAGGATCACCCCGGTCTCGCGGTAGTCGTAGGAGTTCACCAGGCTCGCGGAGCTGGTCAGCGTGCTCTGCTGCTGCCCGGTGAGGTAGGGCACCAGGTTGCCGACCTGGAGCCGCGCCGGCTGGTTGTCCACCACCGTCAGCTCCGGCGAGGACAGCACCCGCACCTTGGACACCGCCTGCAGCGCCGAGATCGCGATGCTCTGCCCGCTCGGCCCGGTGAGCAGGAAGCCGCCGCTGCCGACAGGGTTGCTGCCGGTGCCAGGCGCGGCAAAGGCGCGCGTGCCGCTCTGGCTCAGCAGCCCGTTGATCCCGCCGCCCGAGAAGAAGAATTGCGTGCCGTACTGCAGCGTGTCGTTGAGGTCGACCTCGGCGATGGTGGCGTCGATGCGCACCTGCAGCGGCAGGATGTCGATCTTGCGCAGCATCGCCTCCACCGTGTCGGTCTCGGCCGGCGTGCCGTATGCCAGCACCGCGTTGTTCTGCGAGTTGGGGATGATGCGCATCGCGTCCGCGCGCTGCTCTCCGCCCGCGCCGCCCGCGGCCCCTGCGCCCGCGCTGGTGTCGAGCCCGCCCAGCAGCGGGTTGGACGCCGCCTGCTGCCCGCCGCCGCCGCCGCCGCCCAGCCCGCCCGAGCCCAGCCCGCCGGAGCCGCCGCCGCCGAGCCCGCCGGACCCGCCGCCCAGACCGCCCGAGCCGCCGCCAAGTCCGTTGGAGCCCCCGCCGCCGCCGAGCCCGGCCGCGCCGCCGATCTGGCTGCCGGAGTTGGAGCCGAAGCCGCCGCCGCCGCCGGTGCTGCTGTTGCCGGAGCGCGCGCCGGAGCCCTGCTGCGGCGGCTGCGCGGTGACGTTGTTCGGGGTGAACGCCTGCTGCAGCACGTAGGCGATGTCGTTCGAGCGGCTGTTCTGCAGGTAGTACACGTGCCACGACCGCACCGTGCGCCGCCGCGTCTTCTCCACCAGGCCGTACACCCGGCGCACGTCGGCGATCACCCGCTCGCTGCCGCCGACCACCAGCACCGCGTCGATGCGCGCCATCGGCACCACGCGCACCCCGGAGGCGCCGGCAGCGCCCGCCGCCGCTCCCGACTTGAACGCCGCGGTGAGCGCGGTGGCAAAATCCTGCGCGTCGCCCGAGGTCACCGGCAGCAGCGCGTAGCTCTGCCCCGCCAGCACGTCCACGTCGAAGGCCCGCGCCAGGCTGACCAGGCTGTCGCGCGAGTTCGGGTCGCCGCTGATCACCAGGGCGTGGCCATCCGGGCTGGCGATCACCTTGGCGCCGTTCTGCGCGTAGGGCTGCAGCACCTTGGCCAGGTCCTCGCCCGCGGCGTAGCGCAGCGGCACCACGGTGCCGCCCGACGTGCCCGCGGAGCCGAGCCCTCCCGCGCCCGCCGCCGCCGGCAGCACGCGGTACAGCCCGCCGGCGCCGCCGCTCTGCACCAGCGTGGCGCCGCTCTGCGACAGCAGCGCCTGCAGCGTGGGGATCAGTTGCGAGCGGGCCAGCGGCGTGGCGGTGCGCAGCGTCGCGGTGCCGTGCACGGAGGGGTCGATCGTGTAGTTCGCGTGCAGCAGCGTGCCGAGGATCTGCGCCACCACCTCGCGGATGTCTGTGTCGGCGAAGTCGAGATTGATGTCGCCCCGCCCGCCGCCCCCGCCATAGCCCGAGCGGCCGCCGCCCGCCTCGTCGCCGCCCCTCGCGCCAGCCCCGCCGCCGGCGCGCCCCACGCTGATCTCGGTTGGCATGGACCGGTCGAGGCGCCCCACCGGCCCGTCGATGCGCGGCGCGGCCACCGCGCCGCCCGGCGAGGGCGCCGCGAGCGGGCGCAGCGGCGGCTCCACGTCGTGGGTGCGCGGATCGATGCCGCAGCCCGCGACGCCGCCGCACAGCAGCGTGGCGCAGAGCAGCGTCCGGCGTCGCGTCGCCGCCACGGCGAGCCCCGCGGCGGCCGGGGGCCGGGGCGGCAGGAACGTCGTGCGGGTCACGGACGGCTCTCCGGGGATGGCTGCGAGGGTGGTTGCGGAAATGGCTGCGAGAGTGGCTGCCCTGGCGCGGAGCCGAGCAGGTTGGGGGGCGCCGTGGGCACCGCGAAGCTGGTGGTGAAGCTCGGCGGCGTGACGCCGCCGGGCAGGCCCGGCATCCGCCCCAGCCCGCCGTTGGGCGCGAACGGGAACTGCGCCGCCGGGGCGGTGGCGGTCGCCGTCGAGGCGGCGAAGCTCGGGTGCAGCACCTGCGCCTCGCCGTGGCTGAGCACCGTCACCGCGCCCGGCGCGATCGCCTGCACGGTGAGCGGGCCGATCACGCCGCCCTCGCGCAACACGGTGGGCTTGCCGCCCTCGAAGGTGGCGAAGATCGCGGCGCGCCCGTCCGGGCTGATCATGATCCCGGAGAGCCGCGCCCCGCCCTCCGACACCGGCCCCGCCTGCGCCTCGGCCAGCGGGCGGCGGTCCTGCTCGAACAGGGGCCGCGCCAGGATCGCGGTGAGCAGGGACCGGGTGCGCTCCGGCGTCGTGTCCCCGGCGGCCGACGGCGCGGCCGCATCCGCCCCGGACGCCGCGGCCCGCGGCAGCGGCGCCGCCTCGGGCACCCCGTCGCGCAGCTCGAGCGCCAGCGCCGCAGACAGCAGCGACGCGAGCAGCCCGAGCAGCAGCAGCGGCCGTCTCAAGGCGGGCCGGCCCGCGCCGGACCGGCGGCGGCATCGGCCGCGGTCGCGCCGCTCTGTGTTGCCGGCGACGGGTCCGCCGACCCGTCCTGGACCTCCGCTTCCGGGCTGGGCGCCACGCCCACGCCCACGCCCCGGACCGGCACCGCACCGGCCGCGCCGTCCTTCGCGCGAAACGCCAGCACGGTGAGCGTCGCGTCCATCGGCAGCACCGCGGAGCGCAGCCCGAGCGGCGGCGCCTGCACCTGCAGGTCGTCCACCAGCATCCTCGGCGTGGCGTCCGCGATCGCCCCCAGCAGATGCACCAGCACCGGATACGGCGCGCTCAGCGCCACCCGCAGGCTGATCCGCCGGTATGCCCCGGCAGGCTCCGCCGGCAGCGCCTCGGCGCTGGTGAGCGGCGAGCCGGCCTCCACCGCCATCGCCTGCACCTGCTCCTGCAGCGCAGCGCCCGCCACCGCGTCGCTGGCGCCCTCCAGCAGGGCCTGCGGCGCAGGGCCCGCGGCGAGGCTGGCGGCGCGCTGGCGCAGGGCGGGCAGGCTCGCCGCGAGCGCCTCCATCCGCGCCGCCAGCGCACGCTGCCGCTCGATCGCCTCGTTGCGCGCCGTGTGCCAGTCCGCCAGCGGCAGCATGATGCCGAACCACAGCACCATCAGCGCCACCACGGCGATCGCCACCGCGAGCACCTGCCCGCGCCGCCCGGTCGGGAGCACCATCTCCGCCATCAGCCCCGCCCCATGCCTGCCGTGCCGCCGCCCGCCATGCCGCTGCCTGCCGTGCCGCCGATTGCCGCGCGTGACCTCGCGGGCCGCCGCGAGCCGCGTCCCGCGCCCCGGCTCGCGTCGTTCGTCACGGCGCCAGCTCCGCGCGGATGGAGAACAGGTCGGCGTGCCCGGTGTCGCTGCGTGTCACCGGCGCCAGGAACGCCGGCTCGCGCAGGGTCGGCGCCGCGGACAGCAGCCCGATCAGCCGCGCCGCCGCCGCCGAGCGCCCGTTCATCACCATGCGGCGCTGCCGCAGCGTCAGATCCGTGAGGTAGGTGTCGTCCGGCAGCACCGCGGTCGCCGCCGTCAGCGCCGCCAGCGCGTCGCCCACCCTCGCCCGCTCCGCGCTCAGCACGTCGCGGCCCGCCGCCTCTCGGGTGATGCGCGCCCGCAGCGCCTCGGCCGCCGCCACGTCGGGCGCCAGCGCCGCGATCCGCGCGCTCGTGTCGCGCGCCGCCAGGCTCTGCCCCGCGAACGGCACCACCACCACGCCCGCCACCAGCAGCGCGCACAGCGTCGCCACCAGCGCGACCCGCAGCCGCCCGCCGCGTCCCGCCCGCGCCCGGGCCAGCGCGATCCGCCGCACCCCGCCCGGCACGGCGAACTCCAGCGTGGCCGGGCTCACCCCGATGCGTCCCAGCGCGTCGAGCAGCGGCCGCACCGCCGCGCGCGGCACCAGCGACACCCGCAGGTGCAGCCGCGCCCGCGCGCGGTCGCGCGCGCGCACCGTCCAGGTCCAGAACACCTCGGCCGCCTCGAACGGGGTGAGCCGGTCCATCTCGAACTGCAGCACCTGCTCCGGGTCGCGCTCCGCCGCCAGCGGCAGCGCCACGTCGCGCTCCAGCAGCATCGACGCCGGCAGCAGCAGCACCGCGCCCTCCAGCCGCACCCCGCGCCGACCCAGCGCCGCCACCGCCTGCGCCATGCCCGCGGCGTCGAGCGCGTAGCGACCCAGCGCCGCCATCCGCCCGCCCCGGCGCGTGGACAGCTCGGCGTGCGACCCCTGCGCGTCGGTGGCGACCACCAGGGCATCGACCTGCCGCGCGTCGCCCTCGCGCAACTGCTCCGGCAGCAGCGTAGCGAGCTGGCGCACCCACCACTCCAGGAACTCCCGAAACATTGATCGACGGCTCCTGCCTGAACCGAGGCAGGCTGTAGCGGCTTTCGAGGCACCTGCAAACCGCGCCTCGGCGACGCACCGCCCTGGCGACCGGAAGCGAGCAAGGCTGGGCTCTGCCCAGACCCGCCAGGGGGGAGGCCCCCCCTGGACCGGCTTTACTTAAGTATTGGATTCCAAAGGCGAGCCTTTGGCGGAGTTTGAGGCAGAGCCTCAACCTTGCTTTCCTTATTGGTCTGGCCGCTGCCGCCTTGGCTCCGCCACCAGGTCCGGCCAGGAGCGCCGGTCCCCCTTGGGAAACCCGAGGTGCACCCGCACCAGCAGCGGCAGCTCCGTGCCCCGCCAGGCCGGCTGCCATCCCCGCTCCGACAGGAAGCCGAACGTCACCTGCCCCACCCCGGACAGCAGCACCTCCTCTGCCACCGGCGGCGCCGGCGCGATGCCCTGCCCGCCGACATGCGGCCGCCAGCGCAGCACCAGGCGGTGGCGCGCATCCGCCTCCAGCGCCGCGTCCACCCGCAGCACCCCCTGCCCGGACGCGGGCGAGGCGGCCAGCGGCAGCTCCGTGACGAACTCGACCCGCGACGCGCTGCCCGCCATCTGCGGCGGCGTGGTGAACGTCCCCGGGTCCATGTGCTCGACCAGGCGCCGCAGCGTCCGCTCCACCGCGTCCTCGTCGCCGCGCACCCCCACGACCCGCGCCTGCGCCGCGATCGCGCCCACCCCGAACCGCACCCCCTGCGTCAGCGTGCCGAGCAGCAGGCCGAGCACCACCAGCGCCACCAGCACCTCCAGGAGCGAGAACCCCTGCGCCGGCCCTGCCCGCCCCCCGCCATCCCCGCACCACAGGCCACCCCCGCTCCCGAGCCGGGTGCTCCCCGCCTGCGCGCTCCCCGCCTGCGCGCTCCCCGCCTGCGCGCTCAAGGCGCCGCCGGGGGCACGAGGCCGAGGCGCTGCGTGGCCAGGGCGACCTGACGCTCGCCGCCGTCGCCGTGCCACGACACCACCACAGAGACGTCGTACAGGCCCACCCGCGTCGTGGCCTGCCCGAGCGCCTGGCCCAGCGTCTCGTCGTGCGCAGGCGTCACCACGCCCGCGGAGGTAACGCGCAGGTGGAAGCGGTAGCCGCCGCCGTCGTCGCCCTGGATGTCGAGCGGCTGCGGCGCCACGATCGCCGCGATCCGCGAGCGCGCCCGCGACAGCGCGTCGCCGTAGCCGTCCGCGATCTTCGCCGTGCGCAGCCCCGCCAGCCCGCCGGCGAACAGCACCCCCAGCGCCAGCGCGGCGATCACGAACGCCACCATCACCTCGAACAGCGTGAAGCCCGCTTCGCCGCAGCGCCCGCCCGCTCGGCCCGTGCCGCCGCGACGCTCATGCGCGACGGTGCCGCGCAGACGGTTCCAGCCTCCGATCCTCACGCGCCCGGTCCTTCCGTACGGCCGATCGTGTCGCACGCCGCCCGGGGCAGCCGCCACCGTGGCGAGCCCCGCCAGCACCAGGGCGCCCGCCGCCCTACGCCCGGCCCTACTGCACCTCGGCGACGCTGACCCGCCCGGTCAGCCAGTCCACCGCCACCTGCATCCTGCGCCCCCCGTCCGCCAGCTCGATCCGTCCGCCCGACGAGCTGCCGTCCGGGGCGAAGCTGATCGTCCCCAGCCGCCGCGCCGGCGCCAGCCCCGGCGCGCCCGCCGCCACAACGTCGCCTTCCCGCAGCGCCACCTGCCCCACCGACAGCATCGACAGCGCCGTGCCTTCCGCCACCAGGTGCGGGGCCGCTGTTCCCACCCGCCAGCGCCGCGCGGCCAGGTCGAGCACGAACGACACCGGGCGATCGGTCGCGATCGCCTGCGTGCGCGCCAGCCGGAGCTGCTCGGCCATCTGCGACGCCGCCAGCCGCGCCTCCAGCGTGCGGCTGCGCATCGGCCCGCGCGACGCCACCACCGACAGCGCGAAGGCCAGCACCACCAGCACCACCACCATCTCGATCAGCGTGAAACCGGCCTGCCCGCGCAGGCAGGCAAGGCCAGGGGCTCTGCCCCTGGACCCCGCCAGGGGCAGCGCCCCTGGACCAGCCTTCGAAAGGAGTCCTCCAACGTGCGCCGGTCCAGGGCGGCTCGCCCTGGCGGGTCCAGGGCAGAGCCCTGGCCTTCCTTGCTTCTTCACTGCGCAAGGTCGTTCAGGCTCAGCATCGCCAGCAGCAGCGACGCCACGATCCCTGCGATCGCCGCTCCCATCACCACCGTGATCGCCGGCACCAGCAGCGCCACCAGCCGCTGCACCCCCACGCGCGTCTTCTCCTCGTGGATCTCCGCGGCCCGCAGCGCCATCGCGCCCAGTTGCGCCGTCTCCTCGCCGAGTCCCAGCAGGTAGATCGTGCGCACCGGGAACAGCCCGCTCTGCGCCAGCGGCTTGGCCAGGCCGGCGCCGCCCTTGGCGCTGACCGCCGCCGCGTCCACCGCGCCCACGCCCGCGAGGTTGCCGATCGTGTCGCGCACGATGCCCAGCGCCGCGATCAGCGGCACCCCGTTCAGCACCAGCGTGCCCAGCGTGCGGGTGAACCGCGCCGCCATCACCTCGCGCGCCAGGGTGCCCACCACCGGCACGCGCAGCAGCAGCCGGTCCGCCACCAGCCGCGTCGCCGGCCGCCGCAAGGCCTGCCGCGCCGCCAGCCCCGCAAGCCCGAGCGCCACCAGCGCGTACAGCCCGTATGCCTGCGCCACGTCCCCCGTGGCGATCAGGATCTGCGTCGGCCGCGGCAGCGCCACCCCGTTCTGCTCGAACAGCGGCACGAACTGCGGCAGCACCTCGACCAGCAGCAGCCCGATCGAGCCCACCGCCGCGACCAGCAGCAGCGCCGGGTAGATCAGCGCCGAGGTGATCGTGGACGCCAGGCTCCGCTCGCGCTCCAGCAGCGTCGCCAGCCGGTCCAGCGTCGGCGCCAGCGTGCTCCCCGCCTCCGCCGCCCGCACCAGCCCGACATACAGCTTGGCAAAGCTCGCCGGGTGCTCGCCCAGCGCCGCCGCCAGCGACGCCCCGTCGCGCACCGACTGCCGCAGCCGCTCGGCCACGCCGCGCACCCGCACGTTCGGCGCGGTGTCGCCCAGGAACCGCAGCGCCCGGTCCAGGTCCTGCCCCGCCGCCAGCATGATCGACAGCTCGCGCGTCAGGTCCGAGACCTCCTGCTTGCGCAGGCCCCGCCGCTGCCCGAACTCCATCGCCATCAGCTCGGCCAGAAACCCGCCCGCGGCCGGATCGGTGCGCACCGGCAGGCTGCCGGACTTCTGCAGCGAACGCACCACGGCGGCCTCGTCGGCGGCCTCCATCACGCCGCGCGACAGCTCGCCGGAGGGCAGGATCGCGGTGTAGCGAAACGAGGGCATCAGGAAAGCAAGCCTGGGCTCTGCCCAGACCCGCCAGGGGCGAGCCGCCCCTGGACCGTCGCAAATGAAGACAAGCCCGTCCTTATGTGTGCGGGTCTGGGGGCGCCTGCCCCCAACGGGTCCCCGCCTTCAAGACATGGGGCAGAGCCCTGGCCTTTCTTGCTTTCACCAAGGCACGTCACCCGTCTGCCCGGATGCTGCGCACCACGTCCTCCACCGTCGTGGTCCCGTCCAGCGCCGCGTCCATCCCCGCCTGGAACATCGTCACCATCCCCGCCGCCACCGCCGCGCGCTCGATCTCCGCGTGGTCCACCCGCGCGAAGATCAGCCGCTCCACCTGCTCGTCCGGCTCCAGGAACTCCGCGATTGCCAGGCGCCCGCGATACCCCGTGTTGCGGCACGCCGCGCACCCCACCGGGTGCCACAGCGCGATCCGCGCCGGCGCCGGCTCGCCCACCGCCTCGGCCCGCTCCGCCGCACGCTTCTCCAGCCCGAACCGCGCCACCAGCTCCGGCGGCGCCTCCGCCGCCCGCCGGCACGCCATGCACAGCCTGCGCACCAGGCGCTGCGCCAGGATGCCGCGCAGCACCGCGGCCATCAGGTAGTCCTCCAGCCCCATGTCGCGCAGCCGGGTGATCGTCGACGCCGCCGAGTTGGTGTGCACCGTCGACAGCACGAGATGGCCGGTCAGCGCCGCCTGCACCGCGATCTGCGCCGTCTCCACGTCGCGGATCTCGCCCACCATGATGACGTCGGGGTCCTGGCGCAGGATCGAGCGCAGCAGGGTGGCAAAATTCAGCCCAATCGCCGGCTTGACCTGGATCTGGTTGATGCCCGCGAGCTGGAACTCGATCGGGTCCTCCACCGTGACCACCTTGCGGCTCACCGAGTTCAGCGACAGCAGCCCGGTGTACAGCGTCGTGGTCTTGCCCGACCCCGTCGGCCCGGTGACGAGGACGATGCCGTTCGGCAGCTCCAGCGACTTGCCCAGGCGCGCGATCACCGGCGCCGGCAGCCCGAGCTTGGCGTAGTCGAACGCCACGGCGGAGCGGTCGAGCACGCGCAGCACCACCGTCTCGCCGTGCAGCGACGGGATCGTCGACACGCGGAAGTCGATCTCCTGCCCGCGCACCGCGAGCTTGATGCGCCCGTCCTGCGGCAGCCTGCGCTCGGCGATGTCGAGCCGCGCCATGATCTTGATGCGCGAGGTGATCGCCGCCACCAGCCGCGCCGGCGGGCTGTCCGCCTCGTGCAGCGTGCCGTCGTAGCGGTAGCGCACCCGCAGGCGGTCCTCGAACGGCTCGATGTGGATGTCGCTGGCCTGCGTCTCCACGGCCCGGGAGATGATCTGGTTCACCAGGCGGATCACCGGCGCCTCGCTGGCGAGATCGCGCAGCCGCTCCGCGTCCTCCTCCAGCGGCGCGCCGTCCGCGTCGTGTCCCGCCTCCGCGCCTGCCTCGCCGGACGGGTAGATGCGGTCGAACGCCGCCTCCATCTCGATCGGCACGCCGACCATCAGCGACACCCGCCGCCCCGTCGCCGCCGCGATCGCGGACGGTGCGAACGGGTCGAGCGGGTCGGCCGCGGCCACCACCAGCACGCCGTCCGCCTCGCTTACCGGCAGCGCCCGCGCCGCGCGCAGGAAGCGCGGCTGCAGGCGCTCGGGGTGCAGCGGCACCGTCTCCGCGTAGTCCGCGGCGGTGGCCAGCGGCAGCGACAGCAGCGCCGCGTACGCCTCCGCCATGCCCCGCTCGTTGACCAGCCCGAGCTGCAGCAGCACCTGGTCGAGCCGCCCGTCGCTCTCCGCCGCCACGCGCCGGCCGCGCTCGACGGTGCGCGCGTCGCACTGCCCCATCTCCACCAGCAGCGCCGCCAGCCGCTCGACGCCGTCCGCGCCGCCGGGCACGACGCCGGACGCCCCGCCTGGCGTCTTGCCTGCCGCGACCTGTCCTCCGTCCGCCATGCCCGACCCTCCCGTGCGCCGCCCGCCGCGAGCCCTGGCGACGGGCAATGGGCGATGGGCGGCACAGCATTGCGTCCCCCATCCCGGCCAAGGCAAGGGGAACCGTTCCCCGCAGCCCCGCCCCGCCTCAAGGCCCCGCCCCGCTTCAAGGCCCCGCCCCGCTTCAAGGCCCCGCCCCGCTTCAAGGCCCCGCCCCGCTTCAAGGCCCCGCCCCGCTTCAAGGCCATGCGTCTTGCGCCGACACCCTACGTGGTGAAGACGGGCGGCGGCGAGCAGGGGCCGCCTGAAGAAGGGCACCGTCGCCAGGACCCGCCCCGCACCTCCCGAGGACCCGCCATGCCGCCCTGGCTCCCGCCGCTGCTGGCAGCCCCCGTGATCGGCAGCTTCGCCGGCGTGCTGATCCGCCGCCTGCCGGCCGGGCGTCCCGTCGCCCTCGCGCGTTCGCAGTGCGAGGCGTGCGGCCACGTCCTCTCGCCCGCCGAGCTGGTGCCGCTGCTCAGCATCCTCGTCCTGCGCGGCCGCTGCCGCGCGTGCGGCGCCGCGATCCCGCGCTTCCACGTCCTGGTCGAGCTGGCCGCGCTGCTGGTCGCCGTCTCCGCCGTGCTGGCGCCGCTGCTGCTCGCCGCCGCACTGCCGGACGGGCCGGGCGCCGCTCCGTCCGCAGCCGCAAACCTCCTGTCGGGCGGGGCGCTGCAAGGCGGGGCGCTGGAAGGCGGGGCGCAGGCCGGCGCGGCGGGGCTGTGGGCGGACTGCGCGCTGGGCTGGACTCTGCTGGCGCTGGCCTGGATCGATGCCCGGCGTTTCCTGCTGCCCGACGTGCTCACCCTGCCGCTGCTGCTGGCCGGCCTCGCCGCCTGCCAGGTCCTGCAGCCCTGGGCGCTGCAGGACCACCTGCTCGGCGCCGTGCTCGGCTACGCTGTGCTGCGCGCGGTGGCGCTGGCCTACCGGGCGTTGCGCGGCCGCGACGGGATGGGCGCGGGCGACGCGAAGCTGCTGGCAGCGTGCGGGGCCTGGCTGGGCTGGGCCGCGCTGCCCCAGGTGCTGCTGCTTGCGGCGCTGCTGGGCCTGGGCGCGGCCGGCGTGATGCGGCTCCGCGGACGGGCCGTGGGACGGACGACGATGCTGCCGTTCGGCCCGTTCCTGGCCGCCGCCTGCTGGGCCGTCCGGCTCTCGGGGAGCTGGGCAGGCCCCTGACGTCAGCGGCCCTGAGCTTCGACCTGCAAGGCAAGCAAGGCTGGGCTCTGCCCAGACCCGCCAGGGGCGAGCCGCCCCTGGACCGGCACTACTTAAGTATTGGATTCCAAAGGCGAGCCTTTGGCGGAGTTTGAGGCAGAGCCTCAACCTTGCTTGCTTCACCGATCATTCCAGAAGCCTCACGACTTCGGAGCCATTGGCGTTCCGGTCGGGGCATCACGGGATCTTGATCTCGCTAACTTGGTTTGGTAACTCGTTACCAGTGGGCGAGACGGGCCAGATGACCGATCATCCGTCACGATGCAAGACGGACCGCACAGGCCCGCGACCGCGCGCGGTCACGCCGCGAAAAGGGGAAGTCACAAGATGCGCTCACTCAAGCAATGGCTACGGTTCACGCTGCCGTTTGCGGGGCTGGCCCTAGCCATCCTGCCCGCGCGGGCGCAGATCGCCCCGGCACCTCCGACCGCCGGCTACGTGCGGCTGTCGACCATCGCGCTGCCGGGCAAGCCGCTGCTGACCTACGACATCAGCTTCGTCGATCCGGTTCTGCGGCTCTACTACCTCTCGGACCGCACCAACGCCGGCGTCGACGTGATCGACACCAGAACTAACCGCTTTCTCGAGCGAATTACCGGTGACTCGCTGGTGGGCGAGTTCGCCGGCCAGCACGCCAGCAACAACTTTTCCGGGCCGAACGGCGTGGCGCCCGCGGATTTCGGCAGGATCTGGGCGGGCGACGGCGACAGCACGGTCAAGATCATGGACCAGTTCACCGCGCGGGTGGTCAGGACGATCAGCACTGGCGGCACCGCGCGCGCCAACGAGATGTCCTACGACCCGCGCGACCACATCATGCTGGTCAGCAACGAGGCCGACACCCCGCCGTTCATCACGCTGATCTCGACCCGGCCCGGCAGCGAGCACATCCTGGCCAAGATCACGTTCACGACCGCGACCAACGGCGTCCAGGCGTCGATCTACAACCCCGCCAACGGGCTGTTCTACGTCAACGTCCCGCAGATCGGCCCCGACCCGACCAGCGGCGAGGTTGCGGTCATCGACCCGCGCACCGCGACCGTGGTGAAGACCTTCCCGGTCAGCAACTGCCAGGCCGTGGGGATGGCCCTCGGCCCGAGGCGCAACCTGCTGCTCGGCTGCTCGACGCTGACCAACAGCGCCGCCTCGCCCGCCCTGCCGACCCAGGTGGTCGACGATTTCAATGGTGCCGTCACCGCGACGCTGCCGCAGATCGGCGGGTCCGACGAGGCCTGGTACGATCCTGGCAACAAGACCTACTTCCTCGCCTCGCGCTACGCCACCGGCGGCTCGAAGCTTGGCGTGATCGACGCGCGCACCAACGCCTTCCTGGGCAGCGTGCCGACCGGCAAGGGCTCGCACTCCGTCGCGGCCGACCCGCACAACAACCACGTGTTCGTGCCCCTGCCGGCCAATCCCGCCGACCTGGAGTGCCTGAACGGCTGCGTCGGCGTCTACGGCCTGCCGGAGTAGCGCGGCCAGGCCGGGCGGCGCCGCAACCGCGGCGCCGCCCGCTCGAACTCGCCGCCGCGGCTGAAAGCCTGGTCTGCTTATCCGGGGAAGAAGGTGTAGGTGGCGCTGTAGCCCACCCTCGCTTCCGCATCCGCATGGGCCGGGTCGCAGCCGGTGGCGGGGGCGACGCCGCCCTGCGTCGCGTCGCGCACGATGTAGGACACCCCGGCGAACAGGCCGTCCCCGGCATGGGTCTTGGCCCGGAGCACGAGCCAGGGGATGGCTCCTGCCTGCGGTGCCTGGCTTATGGCCAGTGGCTCGCCTGTCACCGTGCTGCCGTCCTCGGCCTGCCAGCTCGGGCCGGCGAAGTGGTGGCCGATCCTGTGCCCGTCAGCGTCGGTCAGAACGGCCTCGGGCGCCGTGAGCTTCCAGGCATAGCCCGCCTCCGTTCGCGTGCAGCCGTAGATCTGGACACCTTTGCCGAGCAGGACGATTGCTGGCCCACCCGCCGACCATGCGCGGGGCGCGCCCGCAAGAACCAGTATGCCGAGCAGGACCATCGATCGCATGCAGCGCTCTCCTTCACCCGCCTCGCGAGACCAGCGTTTGCACGAACCTGGACCAACCCGCCCATGCCTGGCGGATCATCGGTCATCCCAGGCTTTCTGCCCGCTCGTGTCGCATACGGATCGCTCCGTCGATGGTACGCCTTGGCCCGGCCCAGCGGCAACCGTGGCCGCCCATGGATCGCAGGATCGTGAACGAGGGTCATGGGCGAACGCGAGGTTGTCGCTGGGCAAAGCCGGCCAAATGGACAAGCTTGCCGCCGGCCACACCGCGCCCGCTGAGGCGCGAGAACCGCGAGCCAATGCGCCGCGGATTAGGGGAGACCACAGGATGCACTCACGCAAGCATTGGCTGCGCTTCGCGATGCCGTTCGCCGTCCTGGCGCTCGGCGCCTTGTCCGCAAAAGCTCAGACCGCTCCCGCCACCTCGACCGGTGGCTACGAGCGGCTCGCCACCATCGCCGTGCCAGGCAATCCGCTGAAGTCCGACGATTTCGGTTTCGTGGACCCGCTGCTCCAGGTCTACTACCTGACTGACAGATCGAACGCCTCCGTCGACGTCATTGATGCCAGACACAACCGGTTCCTGGCCCGCATCACCGGCAACGCCACCGTTGGGCAGTTCGCCGGCTCACCCGCCAACCTCGAGGCCTCCGGTCCCAACGCCGTTGTCTCGGCAGAGTTCGGGCGGGTCTGGGCCAGCGACGGCGACAGCACCATCAAGATCATCGACCTGTTCAGGCTGGAGGTGGTCAAGTCGATCTCGACCGGCGGCACCGCGCGCGTCGACGGGATCACCTACGATCCGCGCGACCACATCCTGATCGCGGCGAACAACGCCGACACCCCGCCGTTCGTCACGCTGATCTCGACCCGTCCGGGGCAGGAGCGCGTGCTGGCGCGGATCACCTTCGACACCGCGCTGAACGGCGTGGAGGGGCTTGTCTACAACCCCCGCAACGGCCTGTTCTACGTCGACCTGCCGCAGCTTGGCGACGATCAGGCCCAGGGCGGCGTCGCGGTGATCGATCCGGTCTCCGCGACCGTGCTGACGACGTTCCCGATCAGCAACTGCCAGGGTGCCGGAATGGCGCTCGGCCCGCGGCGCAACCTGTTGCTCGGCTGCGCGCTGGCGAACACGACCGCCGTCACCCCGCTCGCCACCCAGGTGATCGACGATTTCAGCGGCGCCGTGACCGCGACGATCCCGCAGGTCAGCGGCTCGGACCAGGTCGCATACGACTCCAACAGCCAGACCTACTTCCTCGCGGCCCGCGACAATCCCGGCGGCTCGGTGCTGGGCATCATCGACGCGCGAACCAACGCCTTCCTGGGCAACGTGCCGACAGGCAAGGGCGCGCACTCCGTCGCCGTCGATCCGCTGAACAACCACGTCTTCGTGCCCCTGCCGCCGAACCCGGCCGACGCAGCCTGCGTCAACGGGTGCATCGGGGTCTACGGCCGGCCCTGAGCGACCCCTGGATCGGCAATGCCGTATCCATCGCCTCGTCAGGCTGACCGGGAAGGCGCCTGACATTCGGCCCTCGCCCGGTCAGCATCCCACAGATCCGCCAGGCCCTGCCTGGCGGATCGCCGCTATGTTGCCGGCGTAGCGTTCCCGTCCCCCGCGAAACACCGCCGAGCCTGCTACCAGCACGTCCGCCCCCGCCGCGGTGCACAGCCCCGCCGTCTCCGGCGCCACGCCGCCGTCCACCTCCAGGTGGATCGGCCGCTCCCCGATCAGCGCACGCACCCGTCGCACCTTGTCGACCATCGCCGCGATGAACGACTGCCCGCCGAAGCCGGGGTTGACCGTCATCACGAGCACCAGGTCCGCCTTGTCTATCACCCACTCGATCGCCTCGACCGGCGTCGCCGGGCAGATCGCCACGCCCGCCTTCTTGCCGAGGGAGCGGATCTGCGCCAGCGAGCGGTCCAGGTGCGGGCCGGCTTCGGCGTGCACGGTGATGATATCCGAGCCCGCCCTGGCGAACGCCTCCAGGAACGGCTCGGCCGGCTCGATCATCAGGTGGGTGTCGAACACCCGCGTGCTGTGCGGGCGCAGGGCCGCGACCACGGGCGGCCCGAAGGTGATGTTGGGCACGAAATGCCCGTCCATCACGTCCAGGTGTACCCAGTCCGCGCCCGCCGACTCCACGTCGCGCACCTCGGCGGCGATGCGCGAGAAATCCGCGGACAGGATGGAGGGCGCGACGATCACGGGTCGGGGCATGGGCTCGGGGTCCTCTGGCGGCAGGAACAGGAAGCAAGGCTGGGCTCCGCCCAGACCCGCCCCAGGGGCGAGCCGCCCCTGGACCGGCTTTACTTAAGTATTGGATTCCAAAGGCGAGCCTTTGGCGGAGTTTGAGGCAGAGCCTCAACCTTACCTGGCTAACTTCACCACGATCCGGACGGTGCGCTACGCCCGCGCCATCCGCCGCTTCTCGCGCTGCCTGCGCACGATCCGCACCATCCGCCTGACCCCGGCCCGCTGCTGCTGCCACCAGGTCCCGTGCACCAGCGCGTGCTCCGCCCCCGGGTCGCCGGTCTCCACGCAGATCCTGGAGAAGTCCGCGGTGCGGAACAGCACGTCCCAGTACGGCAGCACCGCCCCGTAGTTGCAGGAGCGCTCGCCCGCCGCCGCGATGCCGTGGTGGGCGCGGTGGAAGCGCGGCGAGATCAGCAGCCGGTCGCCGATCCTGCCGAAATGCGCCGTGGTGTTGGCGTGGCTCATGCTCTCCAGCAGGCGCTGCAGCAGCACGAGCAGGGGGAACTGCATCGGCGGGATGCCGATCAGCAGGGCGAGCGCCATGAACCAGACGTACTGGATCAGGTCGTCGATCACGTGGTTGCGGTCGTCGGACCAGAAGGTCATCTGCTCCTGCGCGTGGTGCAGCGAGTGCAGCGCCCACCACCAGCCGAAGCGGTGCGACAGCCTGTGGCGCCAGTAGTCCGCGCAGTCCAGGATCAGCAGGTAGCAGCCGAACGTCAGCACCGGGTGGCCCATCAGCGCGGGCACGAGGCGCTCCAGCGTCGGCGGCACCCAGCCGTGGTCGGCCAGCGCGCCGTTCAGCCCGACCTGGAGCTGGTAGAACAGCACGAAGGTCACCAGCGGGAACACGCCGACCCGCGAGACCAGGGTGTAGAGCACGTCCACGCCGACCGCATGGCGGTCCGGCCAGTGCTGCAGCGGCCGCAGCCGCTCCAGCGGCAGGCACACGGCGTAGGTCACGGCGACCTGCATCACACCGTAGATGGCGAAGATCGCCCAGCCGAAGGCGACGTCCTCCCAGTCCATCAGGTCCAGCGCATACAGCGCGGGCACCAGCAGGTGCTCCTGCAGCCAGCCGGCCGCCAGCGTGAACGGGTCCATGGCGTCTCCGAGGGTCGCGGGGCCGGCGCCGGCCCCGCGGTGCTGATAGCATGGCGCCAGGCGGGCCGCAGCAGGAAGCAGGGCCGCGACCCCGCCGGCCGATACGGCGTTCCCGCTCTGTTGCAGGCGCGCGCGGTATGCTAAGTCGGCTTAATATACCGAGATCCTGGCCTGAGCGAACTGTCAGAGGGTGCCGACACAGTGTCCGCCACGCGCATCCTGATCGTCGAGGACGAGTTCCTCATCCGCATGACCCTGGCCGAGGCGCTCGCCGACGAGGGCTTCGACGTGCTTGAGGCGGCCAGCGGCGACGAAGCGCTGCGCATGATCGTCGCCGACCCTGCGATCCGGCTGATGCTCACCGACATGCAGCTCCCCGGCACGCTGGACGGCGCCGCGCTGGCCCGCCGTGCCCGCGAGCACCAGCCGTCGCTGCCGATCATCTTCGTGACCGGCCGGCCGGAGGCGATGGGCGGGCTGCTCACCGCGCGCGACCTGTTCATCGCCAAGCCCTACCTCCCCTCCGAGGTCTGCACCGCGGCGAAGCGCCTGATCGCCGCCTGACGCGGCGGCGAGCAGGGGCGGGTCTGCTCCGGGCGTCGGAGCGTCAGCAAGCAAGGCTGGGCTCTGCCCAGACCCGCCAGGGGCGAGCCGCCCCTGGACCGGCGCTTTCTTAAATAGTGGATTCCAAAGGCGAGCCTTTGGCGGAGTTTGAGGCAGAGCCTCAACCTTGCTTCCTTCGCGCTCGCGCGCAGGGCCGGCGGCACGCCCCGTGCACCGGCCGCCCCAGGCGACGGGGCACCCCGCTCCGCGCCCGCCTGCGGAGCCGCCATGACGACGAACGTGCCCAGCCCCGGGCTTGACACGACCGTGCTCGACACGGCGGAGATGCAGCGCCTACGCGGGCCCGACCTGGCGGCCTGGCGGCGCTGGGGGCCCTACCTCAGCGAGCGGCATTGGGGCACGGTGCGCGAGGACTACAGCCCCGGCGGCGACGCCTGGGACTACCTGACGCACGACCATGCCCGCAGCCGCGCCTATCGCTGGGGCGAGGACGGGCTGGCCGGCTTCGGCGACGAGGCGCTGCACTGGTGCCTGGGGCTGGCGCTGTGGAACGGGCGCGACCCGATCCTCAAGGAGCGCCTGTTCGGCCTGACCAACGCCGAGGGCAACCACGGCGAGGATGTCAAGGAGCTGTACTTCTACGAGGACGCGCTGCCGTCCCACGCCTACTTGCGGATGCTCTACAAGTATCCCCAGGCGGCCTACCCCTACCAGCACCTGATCGACGAGAACGCACGGCGCGGGCCGCACCGCGGCGAGTACGAGATCCTCGACACCGGGGTGTTCGACGCTGAGCGCTACTTCGACGTCACGGTGGAGTATGCGCGCGACGCCCCGGACGACATCCTGATGCGGGTCACGGTGCGCAACCGCGGCGACGCGGCTGCGACGCTGCACGTCCTGCCGCAGCTCTGGGCGCGCAACATCTGGGGCTGGGGCGACGGCACCGCGCGCCCCGAGCTGGCGCCGGAGGGCGACGCGGTGGCCGCGCGCCACCCGCTGATGGAGGACCGCGTGCTCGCCGCGGACGGCGCGCCGCGCTGGCTGTTCTGCGACAACGACACCAACGCGCGGCGCTTCCCCGGGCAGGGCACCGGCGACCCGGCGGGGCCGTTCAAGGACGGCATCAACGACCATGTCATCGGCGGCGCATCCGGCGCCACCGTGGCACGGCGCGGCACCAAGGTCGCGGCGCACCACGTGCTCTCTCTCGACGCGGGCGCCAGCGCGGTGCTGCGGCTGCGCTTTCGTCGGGACGGGGACGGCGGCGACCCGTTCGAGGGTCACGACGCGGTGTTCGCCCGCCGCATCGCGGAGGCCGACGCGTTCTACGCCGCGGTCGCCGGCGGCATCGCCGACCCCGACGCCCGGCTGGTGCAGCGCGCCGCCTTTGCCGGCATGGTCTGGTCCAAGCAGTATTTCGGCTTCGACGTGCGCCGCTGGCTGGACGGCGACCCCGGCCGCCCGCCGCCGGCCGAGGCGCGCAAGCGGGCGCGCAACCACGAGTGGGGCCACCTGGTCAACGCCGACATCGTCTCGATGCCGGACACCTGGGAGTACCCGTGGTACGCCTCGTGGGACCTCGCCTTCCACGCGATCGTTTTCGCGGCGATCGACCCGGACTTCGCCAAGGAGCAGATGCTGCTGCTGCTGCGCGCGCGCTGCATGCACCCCAACGGCCAGCTCCCCGCCTACGAGTGGAGCTTTGGCGACGCCAACCCGCCGGTCGCGGCCTGGGCGGCGTGGCGGGTGTACCTCGCGGAGCAGCGCCTGACCGGGTAGGGCGACCGCGGCTTCCTGGAGCGGGTGTTCCACAAGCTGTGCCTGAACTTCGGCTGGTGGGTGAACCGCAAGGACGAGAACGACCGCAACATCTTCCAGGGCGGGTTCCTGGGGCTGGACAACATCGGCATCTTCGACCGCTCTCAGCCGCTGCCGACCGGCGGCTCCATCGACCAGGCCGACGGCACCGCCTGGGTCGCGGCCTACGCGCTCCAGCTCATGCGCATCGCGCTGGAGCTGTCGCTGGACAACGCCGTGTACGAGGACATGGCGATCAAGTTCTTCCAGCATTTCCTGTTCATCGCGGCGGCGGTGAACGGCGTCGGCGCCAACGGCGTCGGGCTGTGGGACGAGCGGGACGAGTTCTTCTACGACGTGCTGCGCGTGCCGGGGCAGGCGCCGGTGCCGCTGCGGGTGCGCTCCGCCGTGGGGCTGCTGCCGATGCTGGCGGTGCTGACGCTGGAGCCGGAGCTGCTGGCGCGGGTCCCCTACTTCACCGAGCGCGCGCACTGGTTCGTGTCGCACCGGCCGGACCTCGCGGGGCTGATCTCGCGCTGGGAGGAGCCGGGGCGCGGCGACACGCTGCTGCTGTCGCTGCTGCGCGGCCACCGCACCAAGCGCCTGCTGGCGAGGGCGCTCGACGAGCGCGAGTTCCTCTCGCCCTACGGGCTGCGGGCGATCTCGCGCGTGCACAAGGATGCGCCCTACGAGTTCCGCCACGACGGCCAGGTGTTCAGCGTCGCCTACCTGTCGGCGGAGTCGGACTCGCGCCTGTTCGGCGGCAACTCGAACTGGCGCGGGCCGGTGTGGCTGCCGACCAACTACCTGCTGATCGAGGCGCTGTTCGAGTTCCACCGCTACTACGGCGACGAGTTCACCGTGGAGTGCCCCGTCGGCTCCGGCGTGCAGCGCACGCTGCGCGAGGTGGCCGAGGAGCTGTCGCGGCGCCTGACGCGGCTCAGCCTGCTGGGGGCGGACGGGAAGCGGCCGGTGATGGCGGCGTACCCGGCGCTGCAGGCGGCGGCGGACGGGGCGGGGCTGGTGCTGTTCCACGAATACTACGACGGCGACGACGGGCGCGGGGTGGGCGCCTCGCACCAGACCGGGTGGAGCGGGCTGGTGGCCCTGCTGCTGGAGCCGCGCGAGGAGAGCCGGGCGGCGAACCTGCCGGTCGGCGGCACGGGCTGAGGGCGGGAGGAGCAAGCAAGGTTGAGGCTCTGCCTTAAACTCCGCCAGGGGCGAGCCGCCCCTGGCGGGACTGGGTGGAGCCCAGCTTTGCTTCCTGGCCTCAACACGCTGGTTCGAGGCCCACCGCCCCGCCGCCGGCCAGGACGCCCGCGCCGGAGAAACCTTGGCGTTACGTTTCTGCCATCGAAAACAGGCGGTCCGGCCCCATCTGCTGCATCAATCAATCGGGTTCGGATGCGGGCAGGCGAGGAGAATGGCATGGTCAGACAGATGCTGAAGCGAGTGCTCTTGCCGCTGGTGGCAATCACGCCGGTGCTTGCCGGGTGCGTGTATCCATACGGTTATTACAACACCTACGCCTATCCTTATGGCTACGGGTATGGTGCCGCCTACGGCGGCTACGGCTATGCGCCGTTCTACGGTGCGGGCTACGGGTACTTTCCAGGTTACATCGGCACAGGGTTCTACAACCCGTTCCTGTTTGGGGCCGGGTTTGGCTACGGATTTGGTGGCTTCGGATTTCGTGGCGGTTACGGCTACCGCGGTGGATGGGGTGGGTACCGTGGCGGGTTTGGCGGATACCGCGGCGGCGGCGGGTTTGGCCGAGGCGGCGGCTTCGGAGGTGGTTTCCATGGCGGCGGTGGCGGCGGCCATCGCTGACGTCTGGCGTGAGCGGCGTGACCGGCAGGCCTGAGCCGCTCGCGCCGGCTCAGGCCGCCCCGACCAGCCCGGCGACGCGCCACGCCGCGTTGAGGGCGGCCTACGAGGCGCTGCACGGGGGCCGGTTCGATGCCGCCCTGACTGCGGTTGTCCCATGGGCGGAGCGCGACCTTGCCGATGTGGAGGCGTCACTCCTGTTTGGGCTCGCGCTGGGCGGCAGGTCCGCCCGGCTCGCCGCCGACCAGGCGGCCGCGCCCGGCACGGCGGCAGGTTTGGCAGATCGGTCGGCGGCGTTGCTGGTCCGGGTGGCGGCGCTGCGGCCGGGTCATGCGCACCCCTGCCTCGACCTGCTCGGGCTCCTGCGCCGCGAGCGCCTGCAGGACGGCTACGAGCCGGTGCTGCGCGCCTGCCTGCACCTGACGTCCTCGGATGCGCGGCTGCTGCGCGCCCGGGCGGAGCTGCTGCACGACACCGGGCGCGACGCCGAGGCGCTGGAGGCGATCGAGGCCTGGCTGCGCCCGTGTCCCGGCGACGAGGGCGCGCTCGGCCTGCGCGGCGCGGTGCTGGCCGGGCTCGGTCGGCCGGAGCAGGCGCTGGAGCAGTTCCAGGCGCTGGCGGCGCGCTCGCCGGGCTCCGCGCGCCACTGGACCAACCTCGGCAACACGCTGCGCCTGCTCGGCCGGCCCGGCGAGGCGCTGCCCGCGCTGGCCCGTGCGGCTGACCTGGCGCCGCGCGACGCGCAGATCCGGGTGAACCACGCCGTGGCGTTGCTGCACGCCGGCCGCATGGCGGAGGGGTGGCGCGAGTACGAGGCCCGTCTCGCGCTGCCGGGCCACACCGCCCTGCCCGCGCACCGCCTGCTGCCCGCACTCGCCGGACTTGCGGGCGGCGCTGCGGCGCTGCGCGGGCGCACCGTACTGTGCACCCACGAGGAAGGGTTCGGCGATACGCTGCAGTTCGCGCGTTACCTGCCGCTGCTGGCGGCGCGCGGGGCGCGGGTGGTCGCGGCCGTGCCCGGGCCGCTCGTGCGCCTGCTGCGCTCGCTTGGCGGCGGGGTTGAGGTGGTTGAGCAAGGGGGCACGCCGCCCGCCCACGATTGGCACTGCCCGATGCTCAGCCTGCCGCGCGTGTTCTCCACCACGCCAGACACCATCCCCGCGGGCATGCCCTACCTGTGCGCCGACCCGGAGGCGATCCGGGTGGCGGAGGCGCGGCTGGCGCAGGCGCTTCCTGGCCGTGGGCTGCGGGTCGGGCTGGCCTGGGCGGGGCAGTCGCGGCCCTGGCTGCCGGGCATCGCCGCGATCGATCGCCGCCGCAGCGTGGCACTCGCCGCGCTGGCGTCGCTGGGCCAGGTGGCGGGGGTGCAGCTCGTCGGGCTGCAGAAGGGCGAGGCCGCGGCGCAGGCCGGCGCCGTGCCCGGACTCGTGCTGCACGACGGGGTGGCCGAGGCGCACGACTTCGCCGACACCGCGGCCGTCGTGGCGGCGCTCGACGTGGTGGTCAGCGTGGACACCGCGGTGGTGCACCTCGCGGGCGCGATGGACCGGCCGGTGCTGATGCTCGACCGGCACGATGCGTGCTGGCGCTGGCTGCACGGGCGCGAGGACAGCCCGTGGTATCCGCGGATGCGCATCGTGCGCCAGGTTCGGCCGGGCGAGTGGGCGGGCGTGGTCGCGCGGGTGGCGGAGGCGCTGCGGGCGGGTGTCGAGGCGAGGCAGGAAGCAGGCAAGGTTGAGGCTCTGCCCTGACCCGCCAAAGGTCTGAAGCTTTTGGAAGCCTCTTCCTGCAAGAACAGATTTCCGCGGTTTAGCGTCGGGCGAAGTTCAGAATCTTCCACCTTCGAGCAGTGGTCTCCGGCTTCGCCTGTTTTGCGGGTCGTGCCAGTCGTTGGTATGAAGGTCGCCGCCGAGCTTACGGGAGGAGACCAGATGCCCGATGACCGCCCGCCGCTGCCGCCCTTCACCCGCGAGACGGCCATCGCGAAGATCCGCGGCGCCGAGGATGGCTGGAACAGCTGCGATCCCGCGCGGGTGTCGCTCGCCTACAGCGCCGACAGCCGCTGGCGCAACCGCAGCGCGTTCCTGGCGGGGCGGCCGGCGATCGTGGAATTCCTGGCGGCGAAGTGGGCGCGCGAGCTGGACTACCGGCTGGTCAAGGAGCTGTGGGCGTTCGGCGAAGACCGCATTGCGGTGCGCTTCGCCTACGAGTGGCATGATGCGGGCGGCGCCTGGTTCCGGTCGTACGGCAACGAGAACTGGGGCTTCGACGCGCACGGGCTGATGCGCACGCGCCACGCCAGCATCAACGACCTCGCGATCGCCGAGGCGGACCGCCTGTTCCGCTGGGACCGGAGCGAGCGGCGGCCGGAGGGGCACCCGGGGCTGACGGAGCTGGGGCTCTGAGGCTGATGGCCGGGCGGCGGCGTGAGAGGCGGGAAACGCCAGAGGCTCTGCCAAAGGCCTGCTCTCGGAGCCACCCGCTCAAGTCATGCCTTCGCCCTTTGGGATGACCGGTGAAGCAGGCAAGGTTGAGGCTCTGCCTCAAACTCCGCCAAAGGCAGGCCTTTGGAATCCATTACTTAAGTAAGGCTGGTCCAGGGGCGGCTCGCCCCTGGCGGGTCTGGGCAGAGCCCAGCCTTGCCTGCTTTCAGCCCGCTCGTCCCATGCGGCTGACCCGGCGCAGTGATGTCCTGCCGCACAGGACAAGCCCGTCCTGCGCGCCAAGATAGAACGGGGCCCGAAGGCCCACCCTGTCCTGCCGCGCGTGACGGAGTGGGCGCCTAGCCGAAGCGTCCGGAGCGGGGGAAGCCGGCGGGTGGCGCCTTGCCCGCATGGCCGCGCTCGCCGATCCAGTCGCGCAGCGCGGTCTCGGTGCGCGTCTTCTCGCCCAGGCGCCAGGTCAGGCCGCTGGCCAGGGTGAAGACCCGGGCGTCGCGCAGGCCTCCCTCCTTGAAGCGCTGCAGGGTGACGCCGGCGCCGCGCGACAGCACCGGGACCTGGTCGAGGGGGAACACCAGCAGCTTGCGGTTGTCGCCGACGACCGCGACGTGGTCGCCGGTCGCGGGGACGCAGAGCACGGCGGTCTCGGCGTCGCGGGCGTTGAGCACCTGCTTGCCGGTGCGCTTCTCGGCGAGCAGGTCGTCGGAGGCGACGACCAAGCCGCGCCCGCCGCTGGAGGCGACCAGCCAGCGCAGGCCGGGGCGCCAGACGAACAGGGCGGCGAGGTCGTCTTCCGCGGCCAGCTCGACGAGCACGCGGATCGCCTGGCCGTCGCCGCGGCCGCGCGGCAGGTCGGCGGCGCGCAGGGTGTAGACGCGGCCGTTGGTCCCCAGCAGGCAGAGGCGGTCGGTGGTCTCGCACTCCAGGGCGAGGCGCAGGCTGTCGCCCTCCTTGAACTTCTGCGCGGCCGGGTCGAGGGCGTGGCCCTTGGCGGCGCGCAGCCAGCCCTTCTCGGAGAGGATCACGGTGAGCGGCTCGCGCTCTACGGGGACGATGTCGGAGATGGCGATGGCGGCGGGCGGCGCGCCGATCACGGTGCGGCGGTCGCCGAGCGGGCCGGTGCCGAAATCGCGGCGCACGCGGGCGATCTCGGCGGCGATGCGGCGCCAGCGCTGCGCCTCGCTGCCGAGCAGGCCGCGCAGGCCGGCGAGTTCCTTTTCCAGGGCGGCGTTCTCGCGGCGGATCTCGACTTCCTCGAGCTTGCGGAGGCTGCGCAGGCGCATGTTGAGGATGGAGTCGGCCTGCAGCTCGGTGAGCGAGAAGGCGGCCATCAGGCTGGCGCGGGCGTCGTCGTCCTCGCGGATGATGCGGATCACCTCGTCGAGGTTGAGGTAGGCGCAGAGCAGGCCGCCGAGGATCTCCAGGCGGCGCTCGATGGCGGCGAGGCGGTGGCGCGAGCGGCGGCCCAGCACCTCGTGGCGGTGGTCGAGCCAGGCGCGCAGCACCGCGCGCAGGCCCATCACGCCCGGGGTGCGGGTGGCGTCGAGCACGTTCATGTTCAGCGGGAAACGGGATTCAAGCGCGGTGGCGCGGAACAGGGTCTCCATCAGGACCTCGGGCTCGACGCCGCGCACCTTGGGCTCCAGCACCAGGCGCACGGTCTCCGTGCTCTCGTCGCGGATGTCGCCGAGGAGCGGGAGCTTCTTGAGCTCCATCAGCTCGGCGATCTGCTCGATCAGGCGGGCCTTCTGCACCTGGTAGGGGATCTCGGTGACGACGATCGACCACAGGCCCATGCGGCCCTGCTCGACGGACCAGCGGGCGCGCACCCGGAAGCCGCCGCGGCCGGTCTCGTACGCCTGCACCAGGGCGAGCGGGTCCTCGATCAGGGTGCCGCCGGTGGGGAAGTCGGGGCCGGGCATGTGGGCGAGCAGGTCGATGGTGGTCGCGTCCGGGTGAGCGATCAGATGGAGCGCGGCGGCGCAGACCTCGCCGGCGTTGTGCGGCGGGATCGAGGTCGCCATGCCGACCGCGATGCCGGCGGCGCCGTTGGCGAGCAGGTTGGGGAAGGCGGCGGGCAGGATCGTGGGCTCGGTCTCGACGCCGTCGTAGGTGGGGCGGAAGTCGACGGCGTCCTCGTCGATGCCCTCCAGCAGCAGCGCCGCCACCGTGGTCATGCGTGCCTCGGTGTAGCGCATGGCGGCGGCGTTATCGCCGTCGATGTTGCCGAAGTTGCCCTGGCCCTCGACGAGCGGGTAGCGCACCGCGAAGTCCTGGGCGAGGCGGACCATGGCCTCGTAGATCGAGCTGTCGCCGTGCGGGTGGTATTTGCCCATCACGTCGCCGACGACGCGGGCGCATTTCTTGAAGCCGGCGGTGGGGTCGAGGCGGAGCTGGGCCATGCCGTAGATCAGGCGGCGGTGCACGGGCTTGAGGCCGTCGCGCACGTCGGGAAGCGAGCGGGAGGTGATCGTGGACAGGGCGTAGGCGAGGTAGCGCTCGCTCAGGGCGTCGGCGAGCGGGGTGTTCTCTATATGTCCGGCGGCGGTGTCCATGCGCAGGGTGTGGCGAGGGTGGGCGGGGGCGTCAAGGGTAGGGGATCTTCCGTATCCTGAAGGATGGCATCTGGACGCCTGCATCCCGCACTCGATCCGTCGACTCGGTTCCTGCCAACGAGTAGCTGCTGTCGCGGCAGCCAGGAGGAGCCACGTGCGTTTGTTCCGCTCCCGCGCTTCGGCCATGAGCCCCGTGTTCCTTCCCGAGATCATCCCGGCCGTTCCACCCCCACTGCGCAACCCTCGTGATCTCGAACGGCTGGTGCCGTTCGCGATGAGCCTGGAGGAGAGGATCGCGATGGCGACACGATGCCGGGACACCGACCCGATTCCCAAGGTCGCGGGAGCGGGACGCGTGGAGCACGGTCCCGACGAACGCCGCATCCAGCTCATGCACAACGGTGTCAGGGTTCTGGCCGACGGGTACTGCGGCGCCTGGATGACCCGGCTGATCGAGCTTTGCCGGGGTCATCACGAGGCGCAGGAGGAACGCATCTTCCACGAGGTCGTCTCGCGCCTCCCACCCGGCGGCACGATGCTGGAGCTTGGAGGATGGTGGGCGTTCTACTCCATATGGTTCCTCCATGCCGCTCCGGGTCGCAGGGCGGTGCTCCTGGAGCCGGATCCCGCCCACCTGGCGATCGGGCAGGCCAACTTGGCACTGAACGGCGTCGAGGCCGCCTTCGAGCAGGGATTTGCCGGCGGGGAGCCGGGCGTCATCCGGGCGTTCGCCACGGAGGAGTCCGGCACGCTGGACCTCGTGTGCAGGGATGTCGCCGGGCTGATGGCGGATCACGGGATGGAACGGCTGACGATCCTGCACTGCGACATCCAGGGTGGCGAGTTCGCTGTCCTGGAAGGCGCCGCGGATCTGCTTCGGGCCGGCAAGGTGGACTGGGTGTTCGTCTCCACCCACCACCATGCCATCAGCGGCGATCCGCTGACCCACCAGCGATGCCTCGCGCTACTTCGCGGGCTGGTGGCCGTCGTGGAGGCAGAGCACGACGTGCAGGAAAGCTACTCCGGGGACGGTCTGATCTGCGCGCGGTTCTGTGCGCCGCCGCCGGACTGGCAGCCAGTGGCGCTGAGCTACAACAGGAAATCCGAGTCGCTGTTCCGCGATCCGCTCTACGATGTCGCGAACCCCTGCCCTCCCCGCGCGTGAGGATTCCCGCACACGGCAGGAGCACGCCATGAGGATCGGTTTCGCGGGTCTTGGCCCGATGGGGAGCGCGATGGCGCTGCGGCTGGTGCGGGCGGGGCACGAGGTGCGGGTGTGGAATCGCACCCCCGAGCGCGCGGCGCCGCTGGTCGAGGCCGGGGCGGTGCAGGCCGCGAGCCCGGCGGAGGCGGCGCGCGGGGCAGAGTTCGTGGTGAGCAGCCTGGCGGACGACGCGGCGAGCGAGGCGGTGGCGCTGGGCGAGGACGGGCTGGCGGCGGGGATGGCGGCGGGGGCCGCGCACCTGGCGATGAGCACGCTGTCGGTGGCGCTGGCGGACCGGCTGGCGGCGGCGCACGCCGGGAGGGGACAGGGGTTCCTGGCGACGCCGGTGCTGGGGCGCCCGCCGGCGGCGGCGGCCGGCGCGCTGTTCATCATGGCGGCGGGAGACGCGGCGCTGGTCGAGCGGGCGCGGCCGGTGCTCGACGCGATGGGACAGCGTGTGTTCGTCGTGGGCGACGTGCCGCGGCAGGCGTCGCTGGTCAAGCTCGCGTGCAACTTCCTGATCTTCACCACGATCGAGCAGCTCTCCGAGGTGTTCGCGCTCTCGGAGAAAGGCGGCGTCGCGCCCGCGGTGGTGTTCGAGGTGCTGACGGAGAGCTTCTTCACGGCGCCGGTGCACAAGAACTACGGGCGGATGATCCTGGAGCGCGCGTTCGACCCGCCGGGCGGGACGGTGGCGCTGGGGGCGAAGGACACGCGCCTGGTGCTGGCGGCAGGCGAGGAACTGGGGGTGCCGCTGCCGCTGGCCTCGCTGCTGCGCGACCGGTTCGTGGCCGCCGGCGCACGGGGCGAGGGCGGGCTCGACTTCACGGTGATCGCGCGGCAGGTGCTGGAGGCGGCGGGGTTAGATTCGGGGGCTGAAGGAAACAAGCAAGGTTGAGGCTCTGCCTCAAACTCCGCCAAAGGCAGGCCTTTGGAATCCATTACTTAAGGGAGGGGTTTCCAAAGGCCTCAGGCCTTTGGCGGGTCTGGGCAGAGCCCGGCCTTGCTTGCTTCCTCGGCCGCCAGCGCGTCGACCCGGTCGGCGAGGCGCAGGCGCGCGGGCGGCAGCGGCTTATGGGTGTGGCCGAAGGCGTCGCGCGCCAGGAAGTGCGCGGTCAGGCGCAGGCCGTCTCGCCACGCCTCCGGCGTGCCGGCGGTGTCGTTGGTCCCGGGCAGCAACAGCGCCGGCAGCGGCAGCAGGCGGTCGCGCCACGCGCCGGCCGCCTCGTCCGCGACCGCGCGTCCCGTGCGCAGCGAGACCCAGGCGAGGCCGGCCGTGGCGCCGGAGATGGCGCAGCCCGTGAGGTCGAGTCCGTAGCCGAGGTCGGCGAGCAGCGCGGCTTCCCAGCGGATCAGCAGGGCGAGGCTGTCGGCGCCGTCGAGCGTGGCGAGCAGGTGCAGCAGCTCGCCGAACACGCGGGGATGCGGCTCGCGCTCGGGGACCGCGCCGTCGGCGACCGCGCAGGCCGAGGCGAGGATCGCCAGTGAGAGCGGGTCCGGCATGGCGCGGGCGGCGGTGGCGTGGACCATCTCGGCGGTGAACGCGCCGAGCTGGTCGGCGAGGCGGCCGGTCCAGCGCACCTGCGCCAGGTTGCCGGGCTGCCACAGGCCTGACTTGCTGCGCGACGCGCCGCCCTTGGCGAGGCCGCGGTGCGGGCCGTGCGCCTCGGTCAGCACGGTGGCGAGCGCGTCGCCCTCGCCGAACGGGCGGACGGAGAGGATGATCGCGGGAGCGTCCCAGTCCATGGGGCTGCCTTCGTGGCACAGGGATGCGGCGCCCGGCTCTGCCCGGACCCGCCGAAGGCCCGAGGCCTTCGGGAACCACTCTGTGACGCAAGGCGGCGCGGCAGGCCAGCGCGGAGGATCGTGGCCTGTTCCGGTGCTCGCCTGGCGGCTGAGGAAAGGCCCTCAAGCCTCTCTTTCAAAATGTTTTCAAAGGCGAGTCTTTGGCGAGTCTGGGCGTAGCCGCCAAAGGTTCCAACGATCCGCTTGGATCGTTGGAATGGCAGCGGAGGGAGAGATTAGCCTTGCTTCCTGCCTGCGCCTCAGCCCGGGTCGTCGAGTCCGATCGCGCGCAGGCGGGCGCGTTCCTCGTCCCAGCCGGCGCGTTTCTTGACGTTGAGGAACAGGTGCACGGGCCGTTCCAGCAGCGAGCCGAGGTGCTCTCGGGCCTTTGCGCCGAGGGTCTTGATGCGCGCGCCGCGGGCGCCGATCAGGATGCCCTTGTGGCTGGCGCGGCCGACGTAGATCGTGGCCTCGATGCGCACGGAGCCATCGGGCTTCTCCTTGAAGCTCTCGGTCTCCACGGTGGCGCCGTAGGGGACCTCCTCGTGGGTCTGGAGGAAGATCTGCTCGCGCACCACCTCGGCGGCGAGCAGGCGGTCGGGCAGGTCGGTGAGGTCGTCCTCGGGGTAGAGGAACGGGCCTTCCGGCAGCGCCAGGGCGAGCGTGTCCATCAGGCGGTCCAGGCCGTCGCCGGTGTTGGCGCTGACCATGAAGACCTCCTCGAAGCTGGCGAGCTGCGAGAGGGCGTCGATCAGGGGGAGCAGGGCGGCCGGCTCGACCAGGTCGGTCTTGTTCAGCACCAGCCAAGCGCGGCGCCCGGCGTCCTTGAGGCGGCCGACGATGCCGCGCACCGCCTCGGTGTTGCCGTACTTGGCGTCGACCAGCATCAGGGTGAGGTCGGCGTCCTCGGCGCCGGTCCAGGCGGCCTTGACCATGGCGCGGTCGAGCTTGCGCTTCGGCTTGAAGATGCCGGGGGTGTCGACGAGCAGGATCTGGGTGCGGGTCTCGGCGATCTCGCGCATCATCACGCCGAGCACGCGGAAGCGCGTGGTCTGCGCCTTGGGGCTGACGATGGACAGCTTGGCGCCGACCAGGCGGTTGAGCAGCGTGGACTTGCCGGCGTTGGGGGCGCCGACGATCGCGGCAAAGCCGCAACGGGTGGTCATCGGGCGGGGTCCTGGGGCTGGGCGAAGCAAGGCCAGGGCTCTGCCCTGGACCCGCCAGAAGCGGAGGTGGCCATAGGTTCCGACGATCCGCTTGGATCGTTGGAAAGGCCACCGGAGGGAGCGCCCCTGGACCGGCATCTGATTGGGGTCAGGTGCACGATATGGGGTGTCGTGCCGCGGACTTGGCGTCCAGGGACCTGTTTTTCTTGCTGTCTCGTATGGGTTTCCAAAGGCGAGCCTTTGGCGGAGTTTGAGGCAGAGCCTCAACCTTCCTTGCTGCCTTGCGGCAGCCCCCCGCCCCGCTCACGCGAGCCTGGCCAGCAGGTCCAGCGCGGCGTCGCGTTCGGCGATGCGCTTGGAGCCGGCGGTGCCGGTGCCGGTCTGGCCGGCGGCGGTGACGGTGATGACGAAGCTGGGGTTGTGCGACGGGCCTGCGCGGGAGGCGACCTCGTAGACCGGCAGCGCGCGGCCGCGGCCAAGGAGGTATTCCTGCAGCGCGGTCTTGGGGTCCTTGGGCGGCAGCACCTGGGCGGTCATGGCGCCGGCCCAGCAGCGGCGCACGAGGAAGCGGGCGGCGTCGAGGCCGGCGTCGAGGAAGACTGCGCCGATCACCGCCTCCAGGGTGTCGGCCAGCACGGTGGCGAGGCGCTTGACGCCGGCGCGGTCCTCGTTGGGGGCGACGGAGATGGCGCGCGACAGGCCGGCGTCGTCGGCGATCCGCGCCAGCACCGGGCGCGAGACGAGCTGGGCGTGGCGCGGGCCGAGGCTGCCCTCCTGCTCGTCGGGGAAGCGCTCTGCGAGCCACTCTGCGACGAGCAGGCCGAGCACGCGGTCGCCGATGAACTCCAGGCGCTCGTTGGAGCCCTGGCCCTTGTGGCCGGGGCGCATCCGGCCGGAGGCGGTGCCGTGGGCGGCGGAGCGGTGGGTCAGCGCCTGGCGCAGCAGGTCGGGGGAGCGGAAGCTGTGGCCCAGGGCGGCGGCGTCCTCGGCGAGCCCGGCGACCTCCGCCGCGGGAGGCCGGGGAGCCTCGGCGCGCGGGGAGGCCTCCGCGGCGGGGAGGTCGTGGCCGGGGCGGGCGGGGATCAGCCGATGCCCTTGAACAGGCGCGACCAGCGGATCTCCAGCGGCCACTCCCAGACTTGCCACCAGGGATCGCGGCCGTCGACGGAGAAGAAGATGAACTCCGCCTTGCCGACCAGGTTCTCGACGGGGACGTAGCCGACGCCGCCCTGGATCAGCGGCACGCGGCTGTCGGACGAGTTGTCGCGGTTGTCGCCCATGAAGAACACGTGGTCCGGGGTGATCAGGAAGTCGGGCGTGTTGTCGTACGGCCCGTTCTCGGTCTCCTTGAGGATCGAGTGGCGCACGCCATTGGGCAGGGTCTCCAGGTACTCGTGGCGCTGGATCGAGATGCCGCTCTCGCTGGTCACGGTGTCGCCGACAAAGGTGCGGGGCACCAGGACGTTGTTGATGTAGAGCTGGCCTGCGCGCATCTGGATGTGGTCGCCGGGCAGGCCGATGACGCGCTTGATGTAGTCCACCGACGTGTCGCCGGGGTACTTGAAGACGACGACGTCGCCGCGGGCGGGCAGGCTGCCGAAGATGCGGCCGGAGAACAGCGGCGGCGAGAACGGCAGCGAGAAATGGCTGTAGCCATAGGCGTATTTGGCGACGAACAGGTAGTCGCCGATCAGCAGCGTCGGGATCATCGAGCCGCTGGGGATGTTGAACGGCTCGAACGCGACGGTGCGGATGCCGACGGCGATCAGCACGGCGTAGAGGATGGTCTTCGCGTTGTCGACGAGGCCGCCGGCGGCAGGGCGCGACACCTTGCTCACCGCCATGGGGCGGGCTTCGCGTTCGCGGGGAGGATCATGCAAAGGCCCATGGGTGCGGCCGGGCCAGGGCGGCCGGCGCGGTCGGGCGGATGAAGCCGGGCAGGGTTGCGGGAGTCAAGGCGAGCCCATCGCTACAGGCGTAACCTGGGAGTCGAGAGACAGCAAAGCCGAAAGTGCGGCTCAGCCACAGAACAACCCCTTTCAGACTCGTGCCGACCTTTTGGTCCGTCCGGCTGGCGCGGTGTCATTTGCCTCGACAGAACGACCAGCATCAGTCTTTTGCCATGCTACCACC
>JAABUT010000605.1_pt1 | contig 53785 bp, 51 predicted proteins | sample 5559281 | NCBI WGS metagenome assembly JAABUT01 (sample SAMN10711880, study PRJNA513359) | rock metagenome | isolation source: Antarctica rocks | place: Antarctica: Victoria Land, Ricker Hills nord | collected 2016-01-04
GAAGGTAGCGTCAGGCACGTCGAGGTCTTCCGGGTGGGCAGCGTGAGAACTCCCATCATCGAAAGACCTCGACCCTCACCCCGGCACCGACGCGCTGAGACCTACACCCTCAATCCGGAAGAGCCGCTTAACCAATATCAATACGCCGCTGTATGAACAGTCTGATGCACTCCACGAGGTGTCGCCGTATCGGCCCTTCATCAAGGTCAAGTCCGACGCCGTGCTTCCCTCAGCCCGATGCCGACAGGTTCGGCACCGCAGCGGCGAGTGCCGGCGCGCACGGACCGCGCGCGTGATGCATCCTCAGTGTCGTGGATCCTCTGGTGCGCCGAATCGAGGCGCTTGCCGATGACGGTGCCTACGCGGTGACGTTCCTGATGCCCGACAACCAGGAACGCAGCGTGCTGCTGCGCGTCGCCGACGGCACCGTCACCATCCCCGAGGCGAACCTCATCCCCGGCTGGGCCCCGGACTCGCCGTCCTTCGAAGCCGCCCTGGCCGCGATCGCCGCCGTGCACGCCGCCCGTACGCTCGCGAGCAGCGGCCGCAGCCAACTGCTCGACCTGCCCGGCGGCTGGGACGTCACCCTGGGCAACGTGGTGCTCTCCGGGGCCGGACAGCCGAATTGCGTGTCACACGGGGACCTTGAAGAGACCGAGCCATCCCGGTACGAGTGCCCGGTCTGCGGCGCCGCAGCGCTGTACCAGATCGCAAGCTGAGCGTTACAGCACCCACCTGAGCGTCAAAAGCGTTACAGCGCCAGGACGCAGCTCGGACCGGGCACCTCAACGCTGATCGGCGGTCCGCTCGGCAGGCCCGTCGCCGGGTCCACCGGCAGGCTGACCACCGCGTCCGACAGCTGATTCGCCAAGTACAGCTGGTCGCCGGCGAGGCAAGCGTGCCTGGGCCAGCGCCCGGCAGCATCGAAGTCCGCAACGGGCACCACAGAGTCGCCGTCCAGCCGGAGCAGGCTGACAATGTCGCCGCCCCGATGAGTGGCATAGAACAACTCCGGTCGCGGTCCGGGCAGCAGCGCCGCCGCCAGGCTGGGGTCCGGCAACGTCCCGGCGTGGCCCGGTCCCACCGACAGCAGCCGCGGGTTGTCCGTCCAGTCGGCTACCGCCAGGCTGCCGTCCAACTCGCCCAGCACCAGGGCGCGCCCACCGACCACCAGCAACTGCCGGGTGCCGCTACCCGCCGGAAGTTCCAGCAGCGGCAACGACGCAAAGCGCCCGTCCTCGTGGCGGTAGCGCCAGACCCGGTCGCTGCCCAAGTCGGCAACAGCGAGGCCGACGCCGGCCGCGTCCAAATCGAAGAAGGTCACCTGGTGCGCATGCGGCCCCTCCTGGCGTTCGGCATCCGGTCCCCCGCCGCCGGTCAGCTCGATCAGCTGGGTCAGCGGCTCGATCCGGCCGTCCGCTCCCAGCGGGTGAATCGACACGCTGCCGCTGGTGTAATTCGCCACCGCCAGCAGCCGCAAGCGCTGATGCACGGCAAGGTGACACGGGTGCGCTCCCCCGGTGGACTGCACGCTGAACTGCTCAAGATCACAGTGAGCACCCGCTCCGGTGACCCGGAAGGCACTGACCCGGCCGGCGTCCGTCTCGTTCACGGCATAGACCACCCCGCCGGCTGGTGCGGACACCAAACCGGCCGGTGCGGAGACCAGAAAGGACGGTGACTCGGTGACGGCGACCAGTCCGTGATCGTGCAGGGTCGCCCGCACCAGGTCGTGCACGATCAGTCGGATGCCATGGCCGGTGCCCATCGGCGGCGTGTAGCCGCCCACGAGCAGGGTGCGGATGTCGGCGGGTGCGGTAGTCATCGAGGGCCATTGTTCCCCACCGCGCGGGGATACCCATCCGACACCGGCGACGGCTAACATGCCCGCCACCACCTGTACGCCACGACGATCGGGAGCGGTATGACCACAGCGACTGGAAATCGAGCGCCGGCGGCTTCCGACGATGGCGGCAAGGGGCTCAAGACCGGGGTGATCGGATTGGTGTCCAGCGTCGTCATCGGTGTTGCGTCGACGGCGCCGGCGTACAGCCTCGCTGCGACCCTCGGCTTCATCGTGGCCCTCGTCGGCCTGCAGTCACCGGCGGTCGTCCTGCTGGCCTTCGTCCCCATCCTGTTCGTGTCGGTGGGGTATCAGCAACTGAACAAGGCAGAACCGGATTGCGGAACGACATTCACCTGGGCCACCAAGGCATTCGGCCCCAAGAGCGGGTGGCTCGGCGGCTGGGGCATCATCGCCGCCGACGTCCTGGTGATGGCCAGTTTGGCCCAGGTCGCAGGGCAATACCTGTTCCTGCTGTTCGGTGCGCACGGCATCGGATCCGATCCGACGAGTGGCTGGGTGCTGCTGGTCGGGCTGCTGTGGATGGCCCTGATGACCTACATCTGCTACCGCGGCATCGAGCTGTCAGCGGCGATTCAGCGCTGGCTGCTGACGATCGAGGTCGTCATGCTCGCCGTGCTGGCGGTGTTCGCGCTGGTGAAGGTGTACACGGGCAACGGTGTCGACGGCGCATCGATCCACCCCGCGCTGTCCTGGTTCAACCCGGCGAACATCAAGGGCGACAACGGCCACTTCTCGTTCAACCTTTTTTCGCAAGGCATCCTGTTCATGCTGTTCATCTACTGGGGTTGGGATTCGGCCGTCTCGGTGAACGAAGAGACCAAGGACCGTGAGAAGACGCCGGGCCGGGCGGCGATCATCTCGACCGTCCTGTTGCTCGCCATCTACGCGGTGGTGTCGGTGGCCGCGCAGGCGTTCGCGGGAGTCGGCACCGACGGCATCGGCCTGGGAAACGCGAAGAACTCCGGCGACGTATTGAGCGTCCTGGGCAGCTCGGTGTTCGGCTCGTCCGGGATCGGCAGCGTGATGTCGAAGCTCTTGCTGTTCATGGTGCTGACCTCAGCGGCGGCCTCGACCCAGACCACCATCCTGCCCACGGCGCGAACCACCCTGTCGATGGCCGTCTACAAGGCGATTCCGCGCACCTTCGCCAAGATCCATCCCCGGTACTTCACGCCGACCAGCTCGACGCTGTGGATGGGCGGCGTCTCGGCGGTGCTCTACCTGATCATGAACTACTTCTCGGGTGGCCAGGTGATCGGTGACGCGGTCACGGCGATCGGCATCCTGATCGCGTTCTACTACGGCGCGACGGGGTTCGCCTGCACCTGGTACTACCGCCGCGAACTCACCCGCAGTGGCCGGGACTTCCTGCTGAAGGGGCTGATCCCGTTCCTGGGTGGATTGATGCTCTGGCTGGGCATGGTGCTGACCGCCGTCCAGGACTGGAAACCCATCAACAGCTATGTCGTGTGGGACATGCACTTCGCGCCGCACTGGCAGGTCGGGTTCGCGTTCCTGCTCGGCGTCGGCAGCCTGATCGTCGGGCTGGTGCTGATGCTCGTGTGCATGCCGATCTACCGGGACTTCTTCGCGGGACGGACGCTGAACCGCGCCACGCCGGTCTACCTCGCCGACGACCCGGCGCTGACCACCGCTGACCGTTGATGTGCCCGCGGCCTGACACGGTGGCCTGACACGGTGGTCTGACATGCTGTCCGGTCGCTATGGCGGCCGGACAGCATGTCGAACGGGTTCAGTTGGGGGTCTGGTGCGAGTCGCGTGCCGCCTGCTCCGGGTCCTCGGTCCGCGCATCGGAGTCCTCGAGGATGATCTCGGCCTGGCGATGCGGGTCATCGCTACCTGCGGCGAGCTCTTCGGGGAAGAGGTGGGAACGGGCTTCGATGCGTTCTTCGTCAGGGTGGTTGGTCATCCTCTGAATCTAGCCACTCTGCCGGTGAACGTCAGCTGAACGGGGTGCACACCGTGCCGGAGCAGCCTCGATCGTGGCGGTGATCGAGGACAACTGGCAGACCGGCCGGATGTCCGGCACGACAGGTGTGACCGGACGCCGGCTCCATGTGATCTGATCTGGCCTATGACTGAGCAGCCGAGCACCACGTCCGCTGATTCCGAGCCCTCCTTCGAAGTGCAGCTCGCCCGGACGAAGGCCCTGGAGCCGGACTTCCTGGGCCTCGACGTCGCCGAGGCGAAGTTGCTGGCGACCCAGCTCGGCGTGCACCTGCGCGTCATCGACTCCGAGAACCAGCCGGTGACGGCCGACCTGCGGTCCAATCGAATCACCGTCGATGCGCGAACCGGTGTGATCACCGAGGCGACGGCGGGCTGACCGCGGACCGGTTGACCCTGATCCGCGGGCCTGCGGTCGATAGGATCCGGGGATGAGCGACGCTGCCCCGACCCGTGCCGACCGGCTGGAGTTGATCAACCGCAGGCGTCATCAGATCCTGGTGCACTCGATCTTGTACTACCGCCTCGACAGCACCCTTGTGCCGGACGCGACCTTCGATGCCTGGGGCCGCGAACTCGTAGCCCTGCAGCGGAAGGACCCGGAGGCCGCCGAGGCCGTTCCGTACCAGCTGGACGCGTTCCGGCACTACACCGGCAACACCGGTTTCGACCTTCCGCTGGACGACCCCGAAGCGACCGAGGTGGCGCAGCGGTTACTGACCGAGCCGCGGCAGGGGCAGCCCGATCAGGTGCCTGAGGTGCAGGCGCGCGAGACCGTGGCCCCACCGACGTAGGAACCTTGCTGCCCGACCGCTCGTTCATCGGGAATGGCGGCCATCACAGCGGAGCGGCGTAGCCGCCTGGCCGTGCTCGCTGCCGTGGTCGGGCTGCTGCTCGCGGCCCTCGCGGCCCACCCGGGACCGGCGTCCGCCACCAATGCCCCGCGCCACCCGGCCCTCACGGCCGGCATCGCGCATGAGCTCGCGGCCGTCCACTCCCTGGCTACGACCGCCAAAAGCCCGCGGTCGCCGGTCCTTGATACCGTCCTTTCACCCGCTGCCCTGCTGGTCGTCACCCTCGGCATCGCACTCCTCGCGCGGACGCCGGGACGTGATCGCCTACCTACGGCGCTGCGAGGCCTGCCGTCTGGTCGGGCCCCGCCACTGCGCCGCTGACACCGGCGTTTCGACCTTGCTGAGGCGAGGCCAGTTCGATGGGGGGCTCCGCCAGGGCTCATTTTCGCGGGCCCCTATCGAGGGCCTTCCGCACCGTCCGCCTCGTATTCAGTGCCTTCGCACCGCGAGCATGTGCTCGCCACCCTCCTTGGAGAACCAGATGATCCGTTTCACTCCCAACGCCCGTGGGTCCACCCGCATCGAAGAAACGTCCACCTTTCGGGACGCGCTCCGCCAGCAACGGCAGTTTCGGCTGGAACAACTCAGCGAACTGAGCGCGGCACCGGTCCGAACTGCCCTGTCCACGGGAGCCACCGCCGAACAGGTCGAAGCCCAGGCGCAGGTGGCGAGACTGCTGCGCGCCGCCGCGCTCTCAGCCTTGGCCGACGTCGACGCGGCGCTGCTGCGGATCGAGCAGGGCGTCTTCGGCCGCTGCATGGAATGCAGCGGGGACATCCAGCTCGCCCGGCTGGAGATCCTGCCGATGGCCGCGCTGTGCATGCCGTGCCAACGCCGACAAGAGATCGCGCCCTCGGACAGGGCAACCACCAAGACCACGCCGCACGAGACGACACGGTGAGCGCGGACTTCGATCGGCCCAGGATGCTGCTCGCTCCGGGCCTGATCGTCGCCCTGTTCCCCGTGATCTCGCTACGGCTGGATAGCCGCAGGAAGTTGACTGACTGACAGCGGCCGGCGCGGCCCTCGCCCTGCTCCGGGCGAGGGCCGCGTCCGAGCGTGGCGTCCGCCCGGACGCCGTGCACCCCAGCCGCGGTGCACAACCTGGCTGCAACGCGGGAACCTTTGCCGAGAATGGACTCGGCGAGCGCCGGACCAGTGCTCGCCGGCATCGCGAGAGGAAGCCTGCATGTTCCACAGCTACCGCGAGTTCTTTCCGTACTACGTCGCGATGCACTCCAAGCCGGTGACCCGGCGACTGCACCTTGCCGGCACCCTCACCGGCCTGGCGCTGAGCGTCACCGGCGTGCTGACCGGCCGGCGCACGTTGCTTGCCGCGCTGCCGGCACTCGGTTATGGGACAGCGTGGCCCAGCCACTGGTTGATCGAGGGCAACAACCCGGCCAGCTTCGGGCACCCGTTGTGGTCATTGCGCGGTGACTTCGAGATGATCGCGATGATGCTGCGCGGCCGCGACCGCGAGCTGACCGTGGTTGCCCGGGACTGGCTCACCGAGCACCCGGAGCACCGGACGGCGTCCAATTGGAAGGGCCGGGCCCTGCGCCTGGTGGCGTGACCGGCCGGGCGGTGCGGGCGCGCTACCAGCGGGACGGGCCGCTGATCTCGCGGACGGCGGGACGGACATCAGCCAGATACACCGAGCTGATGATGATGGCGATGTAGGACACCAGGTTCGTCACGTCGCGCAGCAGCACCACCACGATCAAGGCCAGCACCGTCATCAGCACCCAGGTCGGCTTCGTCAGCTTGCCGGCCGCCGAAAAGGCTGCCGCCTTGCGGCTCACGCAGTCGACCAGAGCCCATACCTGAAGGGCCAGCACGCCCAGTAACAGGACGAACATCAGCCAGTCCTGGATGTGGTAGATGGTCTGCACACCCCCAGCCTATAGAGGCGGCGCTGCCTCGCACGCCGCTTCGGTGGATGCGGCCCGGCTCACCCCTGGCTCATGGCGTTCGGCCACTGGCTCGGTAGGTCATGACACAGCCACGCCCCGGTTCGTCTTACTGGTGGACCGGGGCGCGGCGTAGTCGTGAAAGCGCAGCCTCAGAAGAGCCGCGCCTGCCGTCAGGCGTTGTGGGCGGTGGTGTTGCCGGCCTTGGCGGGGATCCTCTTCGCCGTCCGGCGGGTGGTGCTCTTCGCCGTGGTGCTCTTCGCTGCCGTGCTCTTGGCCGGAGACGTCTTGGCCGCAGCCCGCTTGGCTGCCGTGCTCTTCGCTGCCGTGCTCTTGGCCGGAGACGTCTTGGCCGCAGCCCGCTTGGCTGCCGTGCTCTTCGCTGCCGTGCTCTTGGCGGCTGTCTGCTTGGCCGCGGTGCTCTTGCGGGTGGGAGTGCTGCGGACGACGGCCTCGGGCTCCACATCCGCGGCGACGTTGCGCGCGGTGTCGAACGCGGACCGGGGCAGCGGCGCCACATCGTCCCCGACGTCACCGATCACCCGGCTGAGCCGCGAGTCGTTGAGCAGCTCGGCAGCCCTGGCCTCGCCGCGAGCGGTCAGCTGCCCGTACAGCCGCTTGGCGGTGTCGAGGTAGACCTCGGTGGTGAGCTTGACCAGCGGCCGGGTCTGGATCGACTTCACGTTGCCGATGCCCGCGTCGATCCGCTCGCGCAGCTCGCTGACCCGGGTGACCGCGTCCTGCTGGGCCTTGCTGAGCAGGGCCTTGCCACCCTCTTGCGCCTTCGAGGCGTTGGCGACGGCGTCGGACGGGAGCGCCTCGATCCGCTTGGTGACGGTCGCGGCGACGAGGTCCGCGGCACCGAGGGCAGCGTAGGCAGGCTTGGGCGCGTCGGCCACCAGGCGCTTGTTCGCCGTGGTGACGAGGGATGCTGCCTGGATCAGCGCGGTCCTGCCCTGCTCCAGCGCGAGGTCTGCATAGTTTCGGACGTCAGTCGCGATCGACATTGGTATTACTCCTTATCGGGCGCCGCATCAGCGGCGATGGGGGGCGTGATCTCGGCAGCCGACGCCTGCTCAGCGACATCGGCGGGGTTCTCTCGGCGGAACGACTCATAGATCTCGACGAGGACGTTCTTCTGGCGCTCGGTCAGCACCGGATCGGCGAAGATGGCACCGACAAGGTCGGAATCGCCACGGCGGTCCTCGAGGATTCCGGCGCGGACGTAGAGCTGCTCGGCAGAGATCCGCAGGCCCTTGGCAATCTGCTGCAGAATGTCCGCACTGGGCTTGCGGAGGCCGCGCTCTACCTGAGAAAGGTACGGGTTGGACACACCTGCCAGTTTCGAGAGCTGCCGCAGCGAGACCTGCGCTTGCTCGCGCTGCTCACGGATGAAGTCACCGATGGTGCCCCCGCCGACCATGGGTACCTTCGCGGCTGTTTCCTTGATCCCGTCCACGTTCACCACGCCAGCATGCCTCGCCAGCGCTAGCAGTTGCAAGCGCGGAGCTAGCGCTTGTGGGCGGCCTCATAAGAACTGGGTGCGAAGTTGCGTGAGCGAGAAGGGCAAAGCTGCTTGCCGGCCGCGCCAAACGGGCCGTCAGAGAATCGATGCGACACGTTGCGGCCATGGTGAGTTGCTCCACGGCAGCGTCGGCTCAATGCGTAAGACTCAAGGGTCCGAAAAACGTGTCTTCGGTGTCGCTCCCTTCGCGGCGTACCGCCCAGACACGACCGACCCAGCGAGAGGCGCACCCCGGTGTCTGCAGTGCCCGTCGGACGGCCGAGCCGCTACGCCGACGTGCTGAGATCTCGGGCCGAACTGGGTTACGCGTGAATGCCACCGTCTACGGCCCAGATGAAACGTGGCCTGAGCACCAAAAACCGTTCTGGAACGTCGCCTTGAAACAGGCACGCGAGGCCGGCTGGACATTCACCACTGGTGGCCACTGGTTCGGTGTGGTGTCCTGCCCGGCAGGAGAACACACTTTCAACGTTGACAAGACGGCCAGAGGCGGCGAGACCAAGGCGAAGGAAGTCCCGAAGCAGCTGCGGTCATGCCAGCACGGAACGCCCGCAACGTTGGGCTCGAAGGTGGCCGCGCGGCGAGCCGAGTGCGAGCGGCTGCTGCTGCGTGCCGAAGATCTGATCTCTGCCGCCGCCAGGGACCTGTGGCGGGCCGAACAGCGACAGGAGGCATTCACCGAGTTCGACCGACTGAGAATTGTCCTCGATACCGCCGATGCGACGGCGGACGAGGTCCTCGCCGCTGAGCAGGAGCAGGCTCTGGAGCGAGCTGCCGACCTGGAGGATGCTCCTGGTGCCGCAGACATCGCGAGGACACTGGGCGATGCCGATGTTGCCGCGGGGGACGCCCGAGATGTGGCGGCGAAGATCCGTCGTCAGGGTATCGCTGTACCGCTGAGGACGAGGGCCCAGGCCGCTAGAAGCCGCGTATCCGAGCTTCGCGAACGGTTGGAGAGGCTGTAAGGAACGATCGGGCTCAGTCGATGGTTTATCTGTTGGAACTTTCCAACACTGTGCGTACTCTCAACCAAAGCATCGAAGGAGGCAACCGTGACGGTAAAAGTTGCACTGCGCTTGGAAGGATTGGATCTGCGCCATTCGGAGGCTTACGAGCGCATCCCGGAGGACCTCGCTGAGCTGTCATTTCAATCCCACGGCGGTGTCAGTCTCGCTGTCGTCTACACCGATGAGCCCTCACCGGCGCACGAGGCTGCCGAGTGGGCACGTCGCATCCTCAAGCTGATACCCGGCGTGTACGTGGCTGAGGCCTTCGATGAGCTAGTCAGCACCGCCGACATCGCCGCGCGCTGCGCGGTCGCGCCCGAGGCGGTGCGCTTGTGGGCTGCGGGAAAGCGGCGCTCCTCAGTCCGGGCGTTTCCCGCGCCGCGCCAGGTCGTCGGGTCCGGTTCCGGCGGCAAGACCATGAGTCTCTACGCCTGGCGCGAGGTGCTGTCCTGGGTTCGTGACGTCATCAGCATCGACCCGGACGAAGGCATCACTTACCTAGACAGCGCCCAGTCCGCCGACCTCAACGCCGAGCTCGCCGGCCTGGCGGAGCCAGCCGCCGCACCGGAGCTGCCGTGGCGGCCGATGCATGTGCAGACTCCGCACGTGACGACCGCGACCGGGCAGGCCATTGTGCTGGGTTCAGGCGCCATCGGCGGCCGGTACACCCACTTCCACGACGTCCTCGAGGACGTGTGCGGACCGGCGGCCGACAGTTCTCAACGGCTTGCGACGCGATGACAAGCGCGCAAGAGCAGACACATGCCGACAGCATCGAGGACGCCGAGGACGGTTCCGTCCACGAGCCGGCCGCGAGCGGCGACACTGTCGATCCGGGGACCTACAACGATTTCGTGACCTCGGTCGCGTTGACCGCAATCAACGTCGTCGGCATCGGTGGCGAGCGCCGCGCGGCCGGGGAGGCCACACAGACCCGCTTCGACCTGGGCGCCGCGTATCAAGTCGAGACCGACGCCGTCCATTACCGCTTCGACGCGACCGGTCAGCTCACCGATGGGGCCGGCACCGACTACGGGCAGGTCAGCGCCTCCGTCGTCCTTACGCTGACCCTCACCGCACCAGCTCCTCCGCCGCCCTGTATTGAGCGCTTCGGCAGTATGACGGCGACGATGGTGGTCCACCCCTACCTACGTGAGGCACTCGCGAGCACCGCGCTGCGCCTGGGCTTCGGTGGAGTTCTGCTGCCGCTCATCACCCAGCCATCTGAGCACGTAAAGCGTGGTGGGTGACCGGCTGTACGCCGATCACCCACCACGGGAACTTCTGTCGATCACATGCAGCGTGAGCTGCTAGCGCTAGCTCAGAATGCGCTGGTTCCGTTCGGGGTACCGAGGCCGGTCGGACCGTCCCAGCCGGAGCCGGCGCTGCACCACACCGCGGTGGTGCAAGTGCCGTTCGAGCCACTGGTCACGTCGTTGAGACCACTGGTGTGCGCCCAGGTGTAGGACGCCGGGTAGCCCGCCGTGTTGCCCGACAGCGCGTACACGCTGGCGATGATCGGCGAGGCGACGCTGGTGCCGCCGTAGACCAACCAGCCCGAGGAGCCCTGGTACGCGGTGGAGTCATAGACCGACACGCCGGTGTTAGGGTCAGCGATCGCCGAGACGTCGGCGTTGGCCTTGCCCGAGCACTGGGTGGCAGCCGTCTGCCACGCCGGCTTGGCGTTCAAGGTCGAGCAACCACTGCCCGCGCCGTTCCATGCCGTCTCGGTCCACCCACGGGTCGTGCTCGCCTTGCGCAGGCTGGTGCCACCCACCGCGATGACCGTGTCGTAGGAGGCAGGCGACTCGATGCCGTACCCGGAGTCACCCGTCGAGGCCGTGATGGCAATGCCGGGGTGGTCATAGGCGGACGAGGGGGCGGTGTCGCTGCCGCCATAGCTGTTGCTGATCGCGACGACACCCGGCTGCGTGGCCGCGTAGTTCACCGCGGTCGCCAGGTCGGCGAACGAGGCGGAGGACGCCTCGACCAGCAGGATCTTGCAGTCCGGGCAGGTGGCCGACACCATGTCGAGGTCCAGGCTGGTCTCGGTGGCCCAGCCGGCGTTGGTGCGGGGAAAGTTGGAGGCGCCGGTCTGGCTCGTCTTGCGGAAGCAGCCATTGGCGGTGGTGCACGCGGCAAGCCCGAACTGCGAGCGGTACACGCTGAGGTCCGCCTCAGCGGTCGGGTCGTCGTAGGCGTCGATGATCGCAACCGTGCGGCCGCCGCCGGACGCGGTGGTGAGGGCCGTAGGCGGACCGGATGTCCACCGGGTTCAGACCGGATGGAGTACCCGTCACGGCGGGCTTGCCGGTCGCGTCGACGACGACCTGGTTCAGGCACGCGGCCTGGCCGGCCGCCGGGGCCGAACAGATCCGCGCCGCGTGGTTGCCGTTGCGGGCGGATGCGGGAGCCGCGTTGGCGACGCCGGTGACTGCGAACGCGGCAACCGTCAGGGCGGAACCGGTCACAGCGAGCGTGGTGGAGAACTTCACCTAACCTCCAGAGTGGGGAGTTGGGTCGGGCTAGTACGAGGGAGTGTCTGCGTCGCCCGGATCGAACGATGATGGACCAGTGCCCGTCATATCCGCGTAAGTGTGACACCACTGACAGGGGTGTCAAGCTGGGACTTCGTACGCAATGTCACCGTCGACAAGCACGAGGATGTCACCGAGCGCGGTAGCGATGCCGGTGTTCAGTGCCCCGGCTTTCCGCCGTTGGGCTGCTCTGCCACCCGCACGCGGTCCGCCCAGGCCCGGCAGCGACACCGCGCCGATCAGGCTGAAGCTAATCGGCATCGGCATCGGCATCGGGTAACGCGTGCGGAGCGCTCGATCGGTGGACTGCCGCGCGGTTTTTCATGCGCTAGTGTCGGAGAACCGGGCTGAGCGCACAGCTGGTGGTGATCGAAGTGACGCGGCATGCGGAGGCCTCATGATATCGCGACTCAATCGCGTTCTGGACACGTTCATTGGCAAGATCGAGCGCGCCGAATCACTCGACCCCATCGCGGACAAGCTGTCGGCCGCTCTCAGCAAACCGCTGTCGCCCGCGCCCATGCGCAGCATTCTCAGCGGCACCCCGGTCGGCCACCCGGCGCACCCGGCGATGGTGCTGGTCCCCGTCGGGTCCTGGCTGAGCGCCACGTACCTCGACCTCGTCGGTGGTACGGACGGCGAGTGTGCCGCTCGCAGACTGGTGGCCATGGGCGTCGTCAGTGCCGTTCCCGCGGCGCTCACCGGTGCGAATGACTGGATGTACACGAGCGGGGCGGAACGCCGCGTCGGACTGGTGCACGCGGCCGGCAACTACTTCGCGCTCGGGCTCTACCTCGGCAGCTGGACGGCTCGCCGCCGGCAGCGGGTCGGCCTCGGGAAGGCGCTCGCGGCGGCCGGCTCGGTGACCGTCACCCTGACCGGCTGGCTCGGCGGCCACCTGACGTACGCCCGGGGCGTCGGTGTGGACACCACCGCGTTCGAGGTGGTCCCATCAGAATGGACCGATGTGTTCAGCGAGGCCGACCTGCAACCGGACGAGCCCGTGCTCGTGCACGCCGACGACGTTCCGGTGATGCTGGTGAAGTCCAGTGACGAGCTGCTCGCCATCGGCGACCGGTGCACCCACCGCGGCGCCCCGCTGCACGAGGGCACGTTCAAGGACGGCTGCATCACCTGTCCCTGGCACGGCGGCACCTTCCGGGTCTCGGACGGCCAGGTGATCGAGGGGCCGCCGAGTCGCTCGGAGCAGGTGTTCGAGGTCCGTATCCGGTACGGCTCGGTGCAGGTCCGGCGGGCGGACGAGCCCGGCGCCCTGCGGGGAAATCCCGTCAGCTGAGCGATTCGCTCGCCCGGTAAGGCACCTCAGCCGAGCAACGCCGCCAGCGCCATCGCGTCGTAGGGCGCCCGGACCTTGACGTCATTGTCGAAGTAGACATAGACGTCCAGGCCCTGGCCGATCCACAGCCGGATCCGTTCGGCCCATACGGCAAGCTCCGGAGCGTCGTACCCACTGACGTACAGCTCCTGCGCGCCGTGCAGCCGGACATACACGAAGTCGGCGGTGACGTCGAACAACTGCGGCCAGCGCCCGGCGGTGTCGGCGACGACGGTGGCGACCCGGTGCTGGCGGAGCAGTTCGACGAAGTCCGCCCCGTACGTGTCGTGCCGCACCTCCACCGCGTACCGCAGCGGCCGATCATGCAAGGTGCCGGTCCACGACCGTCCCGCCAGCCGCTCGTCGTGTCCGCGGGCGAGGTAGGCGGCCTCACCTGTTGACCTCGGCAGTCGCTGCAGAAAGCCGTCCAGCCGGTCCGCGTCGAAGGGCAGGGACGGCGGTAGCTGCCAGAGCACCGGACCGAGCTTGTCCTCCAACGCCAGCACACCCGAGCCGAAGAAGTTCGCCACTGCCGAGTCGGTGTCCCGCAACTTCTTCATGTGCGTGATGAAACGGCCGCCCTTGACGGAGAAGACGAAGTCGTCCGGCGTCTGCTCCGCCCACCGGTAGTAACTGGTCGGCCGCTGGAGCGAATAGAACGAGCCGTTGACCTCGATCGACGACAATCGTTCGGCGGCGTAAGCCAATTCGCGATGGTGCGCCAGCCCAGCCGGGTAGAAGTCCTTACGCCACGGGGCATACGTCCAGCCCGAGATGCCGATCCGCGCCCTCCCGGGCCCGGTCGGCAACTCTTCTGGCGCCACCGCCGGCAGCGCGCTATCAGGACGAGGCAAGCGGGCTCTCGTCGAATGCCGCGAGCAGGTCGGCCGGATCCCGGTAGACGGCGACCGCGCCGGCATCGCGGAGTTCGGCGGCGCTGGTGCCACCGGACTCCAGTCCGATACAGGTCAGGCCGGCCTTCGCCGAGGCTTCCACGTCCCACACCGCGTCGCCCACGAAGATCGCGTCGCCCGGGTCAAGCTCGGCTTTCTTCAACGCCGCCAGCACGATGTCCGGATCGGGCTTGCTGCTGCTCGCGTCATCGGAACTGGTCGAGTGGTCGAGATAGTCGTCGGCGTCCAGGACCTGCTTGAGAACGGTCAGCTCACGCTCGCTCGCCGAGCTGGCCAGCACGGTCACCAGACCGGCCTCATGGCAGCGCACGACCAGGTCGCGCGCGGCGGGGAGCAGCCGCAGCGCCGGCCAGTAGGCCGCATAGAGGGCCTTGTGACTATCGGCGAGTTGGTCGACCTGGTCGAGGGCTTCCTTGCCGAGCACCTGCTCGACGAGGTTCTCAGAACCCATGCCGACACTGCGGTGAATCACTGCCATCGTTGCGTCGAAACCGGCCTGGCGAATCGCCTGCCACCACGTCACCGTGTGGATGTAGGTGGTGTCCACCAGGGTGCCGTCCACGTCGAACAGCACACCACGCCTGTCGCTCATCACTCGATCCCCACGTGCTTGATGACCAGGTGCCTGATACCCATGTGCTCGCACTCCAGTGCCCGAATCTCACCAAGGCATGTGCGCTCAGCCTGTTATGAACGGTACTGCACGTCGGCTTCAGTTCCGCACCGAGCGACTGGTGCCATCCACCCGCTCGGTCAGGCCGAGGCTGTCCAGATGCTCCAGCAGCGGCAGGGCCACCCGCCGCGTGGTGGACAGCGCCTGCCGCGCCTGGCTGGCGGTGAACGGCTGCGGCAACCGGCGCAGCGCCTCCAGCGCGTGCTCCGGCGCGTCCGTCGCCACCACCAGATCGGGCGCCAGCCGGAGCACCTGTCCCTTGGCGGCCGCGGCGGCCAGCTCTTTCGGGCGCAGCCCGAGCTCGGCCAACTCCGCGCGCTCCGGTGCGTCATAGGGGTCGGCGACCAGTCGCAGTACCACCTTGTGCATGGATTCCTCAGCCGCGCCAAGGGAGATCTGCGTTCCGAGACGGGCGATCCGGCCGCCCTGGACCTGCAGCTTCGCCGCCGTGGCAAGCTCTCGCAGCAGTTCCGCGTCCGGCACGCCGAGGGTCCGTCGTGCCGCCTCTTCAGGCATCCGCGGCTGCTCAGGATGCGTCCCGGCGTAGTCGTCCACCGTCGCCAGCAGCGCGTCGGTCCAGGCCTGCCAGGTGTCGGGATCGACCAGCCACTGCCCCCGCACCAGCACCTGGGACAGGTCGTCGACCGCGATGCCCAGGGCCGCGAGAGTCGAGGTCCGGACGGCGCCGCGGCGAGCCACCTGGGCCTCGAGCCGGCTGGCGGCACCACCGGACAGTTCCAGCGCCCGGGCCCTGGCCGCCCCGCGCTTGCGCAGCGCCGGCGGGTCGGCGTCGGCCACCAGCACACCGGCGACGATGGACTGCTGCCCCGGATCGCGCAGCACGGCCCGGTCACCGGCCTGCAACGGAATCGGCTGCGCCAGGCTGAGCCGCGCGGTGTCCTCGCCGAGCATCCGGACGCGCACCGGCAGGGACGCGGAGCCGATGTGCAATACCAGCTCGGTGCCCGGCTCGGCCAGCAGCGGATCCAAGCGCACGTCGGCCTGGTCGCTCAGCCGCCAGGCACCGGGACTGAGCAGGCAGTCACCCCGGCCCACCCGTGCCCGATCCAGGCCCCGGACGTTCACCGCGACGCGCGCCACCGCGGCCACCCGGTCGCGCGGCGCTCCGAGTTCCTGCAGGCCCCGCACGGTGACAGTCCTGCCGTGCAGTTCCAGCTGATCCCCGACCGCGAGCTGCCCCGCCCCCAGCGTTCCGGTGAGCACGGTGCCACTGCCTTTTACCGTGAACGACCGGTCCACCCAGAGCCGCACCCGGCCGGTGGTGTCGGGCGCGGGCAGGACGTCGACAAGCTCCTGGAGCGCGGTGCGCAGCTGGTGCAGGCCCGCGCCGGTGACCGCCGACACCACGACCGCCGGCACGTCCCCGAGGCTGGACCGGGCGATCCGCTCCCGGGCGTCGGTGAGCACCGCCTGCACCTGGGCCGGCGAGGCAAGGTCGGCCCGGGTGATCACCAGCAGGCCGTGCTCGATGCGCAGGGCATCGATGGCGTCCAGGTGCTCCGAGGTCTGCCGCCGCCAGCCCTCGTCGGCCGCCACGACCAGCAGAACCGCCGGTGCCGGCCCGACACCGGCCAGCATGTTGGACACGAAGCGGTGGTGGCCGGGCACGTCGACGAAGGCAAGCTGCTCGCCGGAGTCCAGCGTCGTCCAGGCATAGCCCAGATCGATGGTCATTCCCCGGCGGCGCTCCTCGGCCCACCGGTCCGGCTCCATTCCGGTCAGCGCGCGCACCAGCGTCGACTTGCCGTGATCGACGTGCCCGGCCGTCGCCACCACCCTCATAGCGACACGACCGTCGGCGACACCCTGCGGACGGCCTCGGCGAGCGTCCGGTCCGCCGACTCCTCGACGCAGCGCAGGTCCAGCAGGCACCGCCCGTGCTCTACCCGTCCGATCACGGGGGGCTTGCCGGCGCGGAGCCGATGCGCGTACGCAGCAGGCAATGCCACCGCCCACCCCGGAAGTTCGAGCCCCGGTGCGCCACCGCCACCGACCGCACCGGCGCTGGGGACGACCTCGCCACCGACTTCGGCGGCCAGCGCAGCGCACCGGCTCCGCAGCCGGGCCGGGTCGGCATGCAGGTACCGCTCGGTCGGAGTGGACGGCCCGCGCAGCGTCGCCTCGACGGCGGCCAGCGTCAGCTTGTCGACCCGGAGCGCGCGGGCCAGCGGATGCCGGCGCAGCCCGTTCACCGCGTCGGCGGCTCCGAAGATCAGGCCGGCCTGGGGACCGCCGAACAGCTTGTCCCCGCTGCAGGTCACCAGCGACGCACCGTCGTCCACCGCGCTCGCCACGTCGGGCTCGCCCGGAAGCAGCGGGTCGGCGTTGAGCAGGCCGCTGCCCACGTCGGCGACCACCGGCACACCCAGAGTGGCGAGTTCCGCGATCGAGACACTGGACGTGAATCCCTCGATGCGAAAGTTGCTCGGGTGCACCTTGAGGACGCACCCCGTGTCCGGCCCAATGGCTTCGGCGTAGTCGGCCAGCTTGGTGCGGTTGGTGGTGCCCACCTCTCGGATGCGCGCGCCGGTGGACTCGATCAGCTCGGGCAGCCGGAAGCCGTCGCCGATCTCGACCAGTTCACCGCGGCTGACGAGGACCTCCCCTCCGGCGGCCAGAGCCGTCGTGGCAAGCACCAAGGCAGCCGCGCCGTTGTTGACCACCAGCACGTCGCCCGCTCCGGGAACCGCCCCTGCCAGTGCAGCGAGGGCGCCGCGACCACGACGGGCACGGCGGCCGTCGCTGAGGTCGTACTCCACATCGACGTAACCGGCTGCCGCGACCACCGCGTCGACAGCCGCCGCGGACAGGCTGGCGCGGCCCAGGTTCGTGTGCAGCACGACCCCGGTCGCGTTCAGCACGGGCTGCATGGAGCTGGCCGAGTCCGGCAACCGTTCCAGCACCGAGTCGACAACCCGCTCAGGCGCCAGCCGCCCGTCCCGTACCAGCTGCTGCACCCGCACCACCGCCTGCTTCACCTCGCCGGCACCGAGCCGGTCGACCGCATCGGCGAGCAGCGGATCAGCCAGCACCACGTCGGTACGGGGAATCCGCCGGCGCGGATCGGCAGCGCTCAGCCCGCCCTCGGGGATATGCACCGGGCCTCCTTCTGTTCCGAGCGTGGCGGAGGCGGACGGGAATCGAACCCGCCAAGCCGAGATACTCGGCTTCACCGGTTTTGAAGACCGGGAGGGCCACCAGGCACCTGTACGCCTCCACCCGCCACGCTAGCGGGTCGGCGAGTTAACCTCGAAACCATGACTGCCACGGCGTACCGGTTGACCCAGTTCGCACACGGCGGAGGCTGTGCCTGCAAGATCCCGCCCGGCGAGTTGGAGGACATCGTCGCCGGCCTCACCGGCAGCAAGGCCAGTCCGGAGTTGCTGGTCGGGCTCGATGATGGCGACGACGCAGCCGTGGTACGGATCGACGGGAACACCGCGATCATCAGCACCGCCGACTTCTTCACCCCGGTGGTGGACGACGCCTACGACTTCGGCCGGATCGCCGCAGCCAACGCGCTGTCCGACATCTACGCGATGGGCGGCCGGCCGCTGATGGCGGTGAACCTGGTGGGCTGGCCCCGCGATGTCCTGCCGTCCGACCTGCTGCGCGAGGTCCTGCGCGGGGGCCTCGACGTGGCGCGGGAGGCGGACTGCCACGTGGGCGGCGGGCACAGCATCGACGATCCGGAGCCCAAGTACGGCATGGCCGTGACCGGGATCGCGAATCCGGATCGGCTCTTGCGCAATGACGCGGCCGAGGCGGGGCTGGCCATCTCGCTCACCAAGCCGCTGGGCGTGGGGGTGCTCAACAACCGGCACAAGTCCACCGGTGAGGTATTCGAGAACGCGATCGCCTCGATGGTGACGCTGAACCGCGCCGCCTGCGAGGCGGCCCTGAACGCGGGCCTGCGGGCAGCCACCGACGTCACGGGTTTCGGCCTGCTCGGCCACCTGTACAAGATGGCGCGTGCCTCGGGCGTCACCGCCGTGGTGGACGCCGCAGCCGTGCCGTACCTGGACGGGGCTCGCGAGGCGCTGGCCGCCGGCTACGTCAGCGGTGGCACCCGCCGCAATCTGGACTGGGTACGGCCGCACCTGAGCGCGCCGGTCCCCGAGGACGAATTGCTCCTGCTGGCCGACGCCCAGACGAGCGGTGGCCTGCTGGTGGCGGGTGAACTGCCGCTGGGCACCGTGATCGGAGAGTTCGTGGCTCCCCGGGGTGACGCGGTACTGCAGGTCCGCTGAACTGACCCACACAACGCTGAGGAGCGGATCGGATTACGCGCCCGCCGCCTCGCCACGCTCGATCCGCTCGCGCTGTGGCACCACCGTGTACTTCGGGTCGCGGGCCGACGCCTGACCGGCGTGGAAGATGCCGAACCGGGTGCACGCCGAACCGGCCAGCAGCGCCGTTCCGGAGACTGCGGCGGCAAGCCGACTTCGGCCGGCGAGCAGTGAACCCGCGGCTCCGATCGCGGTCAGGGCCTTGCTGGCCCGCATCAGCCTGCCCGGCTTGCCGGTGTGCAGCGGTTCGGCGGTGATGCCCATGCCGCCTTCCATGTGGTGCTCCACCGCGAGTTCCAGGACCGCACCGCCGAGCGCGAGCCGCCGGGCCGGTCCTGCCTCGGACGGCGGGGAGAGCAGCATGCCCAGGCCGCCGGACGCCGCCGCGGCCGAGCCGACGAACACGAACGGCAGGTGCTTGCGGGCAGCGTGCCAGGTAGGGGTCGCGGTGTCCGCGAGCAGCACGCCGGTGTACGAGGCGACCGCCGGGCCGACGAGGGCAGCGCCCAGACCGGCAGGGGACGCCGCTTTCACCAGTAGCCTCAAGGGAAATCGCAGCCGCTTGGGGGCGAGGTCGACGAACGGGGCGACCAGTTCAGCCGCCCCCGCGGCGCCGGCCAGCGGCCCGTACATGGTCAGGATCCAGGTGCCCACCGACATCGGGGACGTCGGCTTCGCCACCCGCAGCATGTTGACGAAGCGCGACGGCCGGCCCAGGTCGTGGACGAGCGCGGCAAAGCTGACGGTGATGGCCGAGAGTGCCCCGATGCGGCCCACCTTGCGCAGCACGGGACGGCCGGTGAGCTGTGCGCCTGCGCCTAGCAGGGAAGAGCCTCCGGCGAGGCCACCGAGGAACAGGTACGCGGGGATGTCGGCTTCCCACGGGGACGCCTTGACGACCGGCCGACCGTAGTACGAGGTGAAGGTCGCATCGGGCACCATCTGGTGCTCGTCGCGGCGGCGCCTGCCCCGACGCCCGCCGCGGCCGGCGCCGCGACGGCCGGTCCGCTCGCCGGACTCCACGGCAGCACCGGGCTGCAGCTTCTCGGCCAAGACCCCAGTGGTGGACTGCTCCGGCACGTCCGTGCGCTTCTCGGCCCGGAACTCCGCCTGCTGCTCGCTCATCCCCCGCCTCCGAGGAACGCGGCGGCGGCGCCGGCCAGCAGCCCGAGGGCGGCCAACGCGGCCTTCTTCCACATGTCTGGAAGGTCGCGGGTGGTCACCACCGGGTCCGGCGGCAATCCGTACACCTCCGGCTCGTCGAGCAGCAGGAACATCGCGCCGGAGCCGCCCACGCCGTCGTCCGGGCTCTCGCCGTAGAGCCGGGCGGTGCTTACACCCTGGTCTTGCAGGGTGGCCAACCGGGCAGCGGCGCGCTCGCGCAGCTCGTCCACATCGCCGAACTGGATGGACTCGGTCGGACAGGCTTTCGCGCAGGCGGGGGTCTCACCGACACCGATCCGGTCGTAGCAGAGCGTGCACTTCTGCGCGATGCCGACGTTCTTGGTGTTCTTGTCACCGGCGCGGCGATCGATGACGCCGAACGGGCAGGCCGGCACGCAGTAGCCGCAGCCGTTGCAGATGTCGTCCTGCACGACGACCGTGCCGAACTCGGTGCGGAACAGCGACCCGGTGGGGCACACGTCCAGGCACGCGGCGTGGGTGCAGTGCTTGCACACGTCGGAGGACATCAGCCAGCGGAAGTCCGTGAGGGTGCTGGCGTCCATGGTGTCGCCGGGACGCTGAGTCGTCGGCATGCCGAGGCTGACCGTGTTGGCGGCGGGCTTCGCCGGCTGCTCGATGAACGCCACATGGCGCCACGTCGAGGCACTCAGCGCGCCGGTGTTGTCATAGGACGAGCCGAGCAGGTTGAGGCCGTCCTCGGGAACGTCGTTCCATTCCTTGCAGGCAACCTCACACGCCTTGCAGCCGATGCAGACCGACGTGTCGGTAAAAAATCCTTTACGTGGTGGGGGATCCTCCCAACCGGCGTCGGTGGCGGGATTATGCAGTGGACCGGACAGCCTGGACATCAGACCTCCTGGGTTTCGGTAGCGACAGGCGTCGATTCGGGTGTGCGCTGTTTGTTTCCGGTCTCCACGGTTATTCCTGCCCTTCGACGATAGCCCTCGACGAACGACAGCAGGCCCGGTCCGGTGGGACGCCTGCCCACCCGGATGTCGCAGGACGCCACTTTGCTCTCCTGGATATGCACGTTCGGATCGAGCGTGACGCCGAAGAGGTCATTGGCGGAGTCACCGGACACCAGGGCTGAACTGCCCACGCCCCAGTGATACGGCAGGCCGATCTGGTGGAACTCCCGGCCGTCGATCCGCAGCGGAACCACCCGCTCGGTGACCAGGACGCGGGCCTCGATGGCCGTCCGGGCCGTAACGATGGTGGCCCAGCCGAGATGCGTCAGGCCGCGTTCGCGGGCGAGCGCGGGTGACACCTCGCAGAAGAACTCCGGCTGCAGCTCGGACAGGTACGGAAGCCATCGGCTCATCCCACCGGCCGTGTGGTGCTCGGTCAGCCGGTAGGTGGTGAACAGGTACGGGAACACGTCGGCGTGCGGCTCGGGCGGCGACGGGTTCTGCAGATTGTCCAGCCGCGGGAACACCTGCCGGATGGGGCTGGCCTGCTGGTTGTACATCGGGTTGCGGATCGGCGACTCGGCCGGCTCGTAGTGCGTCGGCAGCGGCCCGTCGAGCAGCCCCTCAGGTGCGTACAGCCAGGCCTTTCCGTCGGCCTGCATGATGAACGGGTCATCGCCGGCCAGGCCCTTCGCGCCGGGAGTACCGGCTTCGGGCCGATACGAGGGAGCCTTGTCCGCGACGAAGTCCGCGACGTCGTGACCGGTCCACTTCTGCTGGTCCTCGTCCCACCAGACGTAGGCCTTGCGCTCGCTCCACGGCTTGCCCTCGGGATCGGCGGCAGCGCGGTTGTAGAGCGTCCGCCGGTTGGCGGGCCAAGCCCAGCCCCATTCCAGCGCCGTCCACTCCTGCTCCTGGCCGGGCTTGCGCCGGGCCGCCTGGTTCACGCCGTCGGCGTACACCCCGGTGTAGATCCAGCAGCCGCCGGCGGTCGAGCCGTCCGCCTTCATCTCGGTGTAGCTGGTGAGCGGCCGGCCGGCCTTCTCACCGGTCAGGTGCTGGCCGTTGATCTCTCGCAGCACCGCTTCGGCCGAGGGCTCACCGAGCTCGTTGACGGGGTAGTCCCAGGTCAGGTCGAGCAGTGGACGGTCCCGCTGCTCGGTCGAGCCGGCCAGCCGCTCCCGGATCTTGCGGCCGAGGTGGAAGAAGAAGTTCAGCTCGCTGCGGCAGTCACCCGGTGGCTCGACCGCCTTGTGATGCCACTGCAGCAGCCGCTGGGTCTGGGTGAACGTCCCGTCCTTCTCGGCGTGCGAGGCAGCCGGGAAGAAGAAGACCTCGGTGTCGATGTCCTCGGTACGCAGCTCACCGGTCTCGATCTCGGGGCTGTCCTTCCAGAACGTGGCCGACTCGATCATGTTCAGGTCGCGCACGACCAGCCATTTGAGATGTGCCATGCCCAAGCGCTGCATCTTGCCGTGCGCCGAGCCGACCGCCGGATTCTGGCCGAGCAGGAAGTAGCCCTCGACCTTGTCCTCCAGCATGTCCATGACTGTCTGGTACGTGCCATGGTCACCGGTGAGCCTGGGCAGGTAGTCGAAGGCAAAGTCGTTGTCGGCCGTGGCCGCTTCGCCCCAGTAGGACTTGAGCAGGCTGACGATGTAGGACTCGGCCTCGGACCAGAAGCCCTTCTGCTCGGGGCTGCGGATGGTGTCGACGTAGCCGGACAGGGTGTCGTGCTCACCGACCTTCGGCATCGGCAGGTAGCCGGGCAGCAGGTTGAACAGCGTCGGGATGTCGGTGGAGCCCTGGATGCTGGCGTGCCCGCGCAGCGCCATGATCCCGCCGCCGGGCCGGCCGATGTTGCCCAGCAGCAACTGGATGATCGCCGAGCCCCGGATGTACTGCACGCCCACGGTGTGGTGGGTCCAGCCGACCGAGTACACCCAGGCCGTGGTGCGCTCGCGGCCGCTGTTCTCGGTGACCGCCTCGCACACGGCGAGGAAGTCCGCGGGGTCGACGCCGCACACCTGCTGGACCATCTCGGGGGTGTAGCGGGCGTAGTGCCGCTTGAGCACCTGGAATACGCACAGCGGGTCCTGCAGGGTGTCGTCGCGGCGTACCCGGGAGTGGGCCAGCTTCACCCCGTGGCCACCGAGCTCGTGGCCCGCGCCCCGCTCGCCCTGGGACTCGTGGCTTTCGCCACCGTCACTGCCGTCGTCCGAGCGCGGCGTGCGGTCACCGGGTGCCGGAATGTCCTCGACACCCTCGTACGCCCACGTCTCGCTGTTGTACGTGGCGGTCTTCGGGTCATAGCCCGAGAACACCCCGTCGAGGTCGTCCACGTCTGTGAAGTCTTCGCGCAGGATGGTGGAGGCGTTCGTGTAGGCGACCACGTACTCGCGGAAGAACTTCTCGTTCGCCAGGATGTAGTTGATGATGCCGCCCAGGAAGGCGATATCACTGCCCGCGCGCAGCGGCACATGCTGATCGGCCACCGCGGACGTGCGGGTGAACCGCGGGTCGATGTGGATGACCTTCGCGCCCCGCTTCTTCGCCTCCATCACCCACTGGAAACCGACCGGGTGGCACTCGGCCATGTTGGACCCCTGAATGACGATGCAGTCAGAGTTGGCCAGATCCTGCAGGAACGACGTCGCGCCGCCGCGTCCGAACGATGCCCCCAAACTGGGGACGGTGGCACTGTGTCAAATACGGGCCTGGTTCTCGATCTGGATCGCGCCCATGGCGGTGAACAGCTTCTTGATCAGGTAGTTCTCTTCGTTGTCGAGCGTGGCCCCGCCGAGCGAGGCGATCCCGAGCGTGCGGCGCAGCGGCCGGCCCTGATCGTCGGCGTCCTGCCACGTCCGCGCCCGGGTGTCCACGATGCGGTCGGCGATCATGTCCGTGGCGGTCTCGAGGTCGAGCGGCTCCCACTCGGTTCCGCCGGGCCTGCGGTAGAGCATCGCGGTCTGCCGGCCGGGAGAGTTCACCAGCTGCTCGCTGGCCGAGCCCTTGGGGCACAACCGGCCCCGGCTGATCGGCGAGTTGGGGTCGCCCTCGATCTGGATGACCTTCTCGTCCTTGACGTAGATCCGCTGACCGCAGCCGACGGCGCAGTACGGGCACACGCTCTCGACGACCCGGTCGGCGGTCTCGGTACGAGCGGTCCAGTCCGCGGTCCGCTGGGACTGCACGGCCTTGCCGCGACCGAGCCCGTCGCCGTCGATGGCCTGACGAAGCACCGGCCAGGACAGCAGGGTCTTACGCACGCTCATGAGCTGCTCACCTTCCGCATCCGAGTCACCCTACTACCGCTGCCTGCTGGTGTGGGCCTCATGCGGACGCGGCCTGACGCAGCTTCTCCAGCAGCGGTTCGGCGATCTCGTCCAGGAACCGCTGCTGGTTCTCATCGCCCACCTGGACCAGCGCGATGTCGGTGAAGCCCGCGTCCAGGAAGGGCTGGAAGGACTCGACGAGCTCATCCAGATCGGGGCCGCAGGCGATGGACCCGGCGACGTCCTCTTCCCGGACGAACTGGCTGGCGGCATCGAAGCTCACCGGGAGCGGCAGGTCGGCGTTGACGTGCCAGCCGCCGCCGAACCACCGGAACAGCTCGTGGGCGCGGGTGATCGCTGCCTGCTTGTCGGGCCCCCAGCAGATCGGGATCTGCCCGATCTTGCGGCTGCTCTCGGCACCCTGCTCGCGGCGGGCGGCATCCCAGCTCTGCAGCAGGTCGGGCACCGGATCGGTCATGATCAGATGGTCCGAGAGCGGGGCGAACTGCTCGATGCCGCGTTCGCCCGAGATGGCGGTCGCGATGGGCACCTCGACGTCGGGCACGTCCCAGACCTTGGCCGAATCCACCCGGAAGTACTGCCCTTCCAGCGTGGTCTGCTCACCGGTCAGCAGCGCTCGGATGATCTCGATGGCCTCGACCAGCATGTCCTGGCGGACGGCGGCCGCGGGCCAGCCCTCGCCGACCACGTGCTCGTTGAGGTTCTCGCCCGCGCCGAGGCCGAGGATGAACCGGTTGTCGGACAGGATGCCCAGTGTCGCGGCCTTCTGCGCCACCACGGCGGGGTGGTAGCGGATGGTCGGGCAGGTCACGTACGTCATGAGCTCCACCCGGTCGGTGGCGTGCGCGACCGCGCCCAGCACCGACCAGGCGTACGGCGCGTGTCCCATGGACTGCAGCCACGGGAAGTAGTGGTCGCTGGACACCTCGAAGTCGAAGCCGGCCCGCTCGGCGCCGACCGCGTAGCGGACGAGGTCCTTGGGTCCACTCTGCTCGGTCATCAGGGTGTATCCGAAACGAGTCATGCATCCACTAGTACCAGTGATCGTCATCGCGGGTAACGCCCGTGCCGTTACCGCCCAACCTCAGGCGCTGGTCTGCGCCGGTCCCGCGTGGCCGGCAACCCGGTCGGAAGCTCCGCGACGGCATCGTCCGGATCGAGCGCCGCCGAGTGCCCTGCCACGGTCAACACGTCCGAGGCCGACAGTCCGCGCTTGACGATGGCCAGCGCGATCGGCCCGAATTCGTAGTGCTGCACCGCGGTACCGACGAAGCCCACGGCGCGACCGTCCCGCTCGACGGGGCTGCCCGGCGTCGGCAACTGCTCCGAGTCGCCGGACAGGTGCAGCAGCACCAGCCGGCGAGGCGGCTTGCCCAGGTTCTGCACCCGCGCCACCGTCTCCTGGCCCCGGTAACAGCCCTTGTCCAGGTGCACCGCGGGGCCGATCCAGCCGGCCTCGTGGGCAAGGGTGCGGTGGTCGGTGTCGAGGCCGAGACGCGGCCGGCGCCGTTCCACCCGCAGCGCCTCGGACGCCCAGGTTCCGGTCGGCTCGGCTCCGGCATCGCGCAACCGACCCGCGATGCCGGCGAGCTCAGCCCGCGGAATGACAAGATCGAACGCGCCGTTGCCGGACGTGCCAGTGCCACCGCGCCGTACGAAGCCACCGCTTGCCGAGGCCAGCGCGCCCTGATCCGGAACCGGCAGGCCAGCGTCGGCGAGCACCGCTGCCGCGCTCGGGCCGAGCAGTGCCAGCACCGCGAAGTCCGCGGTCACCTTTGCTGGTTCCACCCTTTTGAGAAAGCGCATCTTGAGCAGGTAGCCGAGCACCTCGTCCGCAGCGGCAGGCTCGGTGTCGATCCACACCTGGCCACCGAGTTCGGTGACCTGCCAGTGCTGCTCGACGTGCCCGTTGGGCGAGAGCACCAGCGCCTCGGTCGAGTCCCCGTCGGCGAGAGCCGACAGGTGCTGGGAGCAGATGGCGTGCAGCCATTCCAGCCGGTCCGGGCCCGGGACGACCAGCACATCGCGGTGAGAGAGGTCCACCAGCCCCGCGGCCTCGGCGGCCCGCCGCTGCTCGCGTAACGGGTCGCCGTAGTGCCAGGCGACGCCGGCGTCGACGCCGTCGGCCGCCACGGCACCTGGCCAGTCCAGCAGCAGTGATCGGTAATCAGCCATGGAGCCCTCCAGCCGCACAGTCGGCGCAGGTGCCGAAAACCGTGAAGTGTGAACGATCGAGATGGAAGCCGCGCTCGTCGAGCAGTCGGGCGGCAAGATCATCGGCCAGCCCGGCCGGCGCGTCGACGACGGCGGAGCAGTGGTGACAGACCACGTGGATGTGATCGTCGTCGGCGAGCCGGTACGACGGCGCGCCGTGACCGAGGTGAGTGTGCGCCAGCATGCCGATCTGCTCGAGGACTTCGAGCGTCCGGTACACCGTCGTCAGGTCGACGTCCGGGGTCGCCTCCGCGACCTGGTCCGGGGTCGCGTGCACGAGCTGGGTCACGGCATCCATAACGCGCTGGCGCTGCGGTGTCATCCGCATTCCGCGTTCTCGCAACCGGGCAGCCAACAAATCCGGCTGATGCGGCCTACCCGGCGGACCGGACTCGGAGGAACTCATGATGGCCCATGGTAGATCTGGCGCTCAGCCCGATCGGCGCCTACCGGCGCTGAGCCCGATCGGCGCCTACCGGCGCTGAGCCCGATCGGCGCCTACGCTGCCGGGGTGACGAAGCGGCCTACCGATACGACGTTGCCAGTGCTGGGTGTTCTCGGAGCCGGGCTGGTTCCGGCTGATGATCCGGTGCTCGCCGCCGACGATCTCGGCCTGACCCGCGGCGACGGTTGTTTCGAGGCCACCCGCGTGGTCACCTCAGAGAGCGGCTCGCACGAGGTCGACCACCTGGACGCCCACCTCGACCGGCTCGCCGTCTCGTGCGCCCTGCTGGCCCTGCCCGAACCCGATCGCGAGCGGTGGCTGGAGCTCGTCGGCCAGGTTCTCACCGAGTGGCACCGTCCGGGTGAGGCGATGCTGAAGTTGATGCTCACGCGCGGCCGCGAGTCGAGCCCCGGCGGGCCGATCACCGGCATTGCCAGCGTGACGGCGACATCGGAGAAGGTGCTGCGGCAGCGACAGCGGGGCATCGGCGTCGCCACCCTGGCGCGTGGCACCGCATCTAACACCTACACCGACGCGCCGTGGCTGCTCGGTGGCGTCAAGACGCTCTCGTACGCGGTGAACGTGGCGGCACTGCGGACTGCGACCGAGCGCGGCGCCGACGACGTGCTCTTCACCAGCACGGACGGCTTCGTGCTGGAAGCGCCGACCGCGTCCGTCGTGTGGCTGACCGGCTCCACGCTGCACACAACACCCCACGGTGGAACAGGGATTCTCGCCTCCATCACACAGCAGGCGCTCTTCACCGAGGCCGAGAGTGACGGCTTCACCACCGACTACGCCCTCGGTACGGTGACCGACCTGCACGCTGCCGACGGCGTCTGGCTGGTGTCCAGCGGCCGCGGCGTCGCCCGGATACACACCCTGGACGGGAGCCCGCTGCGCGATTGCGCCGAGGCGACGGAGCGGTTGAGCAAGCTCGCGGGTTTCTGATTCGACGCCGTGAATCTTCTGATTCGACACCTCGAATAAAGACTGGCAGCTCTGCCCGAGACGTCATATCCTCAACGGCGTAAGGAAAGGAGGTGGTCCGTAACTTGATGCACACTCGGACTCCCAAGGAGGTCGCCGGTTAATTCCGGCGTCCCACCGAACCCCCGAGCCGCCGCGCTGTCCGAACGGCAGCAGGTTCACCGTGAACCGGCTCGGGGGTTTCATACTGTCCGGACCGGCCGCACCCGGGTCCCGGCCGAGATCAGGCGTGGTCAGTCGCGCTGGAGCTGCCCGTTCACCAGCGGCTGGTAGTTGCCACCCTCGACCGTCACTTCCTGGACGTAGGCCAGGGTGTCCCCGGCGATCGCATACAGCCGCCGCTCCCCCGCGATCTGCTCCGCCGAGGGCGTGAACCCGACCGCGGTGGTCACCAGTTCCCAGCGCAGGTCGCCAGCCAGGCCGGTGAAGATCTCGATGACCCCGTCGGCCGCGGTGAGCACGAGTTGGAGCTCGTCCTCGGCTTCGCCCATCCTCAGGAAGCCGTGTTCGCGCACCCCCTGCCGGAGCACAGACCCGGCCTGGTCGAGCACCCAGCTGTGTAAGTCATAGGAGAGAAAAGGTCGCCCGTCATGGGCGAAAGTCACCCGCTGCGCGAAGGCGAACTGCTCTCCGGACGCCGGGTCCACGCCGGTGCCGTACCCGCTCCACGAGCCCACGAGCGGCAGGACAGCGAGCAGCGCCTCGTCGATCTCGGGACCGAGGCGCAGGTCGCTGGTGTCATCCAGGGCAGGGACCTGCGGGGTCACAGGGCGGCCACCGCGGCCTTACTGCTGGCCGGCGAACAGCTTGGTGAGGACGAGCACGGCCATACCGCCGATCGCGAGGAACGCCACTATCAGCAGACCGACATAGAACTGTTCCATGTCGATCAGGATAGTCGCTGCGGCGCTCCCCGCGACCAGCCGCGGCAGAGTGTGGCGCTCAGCTCAGGACGAGCTGCGCTTCGCGCCTAGTTCAGGACGAGCTGAGTTTCGACCAACCCAGGCTCGAGGGCGTGGACCTGCTTGCGCACCGAGCCGCTGTTGTGCAGCACGGACAGCGTCCACTCGCCGGGAGCGGCGAAGAACCGGTAGTCCCCGGTGGCCGACGTGACGACCTCCGCGGTGAACTCGCCGGTGGAGTCGAGCAGCCGGACGTAGGCGGAGGGAACCGGGGCGTCGTCCTTGACCACGGTTCCGTAGATGACGGTCTCTTTGGTGATGTCCACGTGGGCTGGCAGCGTGGGCGTCTGCGCTGGGGCTCCGCACATGATGGCTCAGGCTCCCCTCTCGATCGGCACGCCGACGAGCGAACCGTATTCGGTCCACGAGCCGTCGTAGTTCTTCACGTTCTGGTGGCCGAGCAGCTGGTGCAGCACGAACCAGGTGTGGCTGGAGCGCTCGCCGATCCGGCAGTAGGCGATCGTCTCCTTGCTGGCGTCCAGGCCGGCGTCGGCGTAGAGCTGGGCCAGCTGGTCGTCGCTCTTGAAGGTGCCGTCCTCGTTGGCCGCCTTGGACCACGGGACGTTCACCGCGGTCGGGATGTGTCCACCGCGCTGGGACTGCTCCTGGGGCAGGTGCGCGGGCGCCAGCAGCTTGCCGGAGAACTCGTCGGGCGAGCGGACGTCCACCAGGTTCTTGTTGCCGATGGCGGCGATCGTCTCGTCCCGGAAGGCGCGGATGGACAGGTCCTGGTCCGCGGCCTGGTACTCGGTGGCCGGCCGGCTCACCTCGTCCTTGGACAGCTCACGCCCGTCGAGCTCCCACTTCTTGCGGCCGCCGTCGAGCAGCTTGACGTCGTCGTGGCCGTACAGCTTGAAGTACCAGTAGGCGTACGCGGCGAACCAGTTGTTGTTGCCGCCGTAGAGGACCACGGTGTCGTCGTTGCCGATGCCCTTGGCCGACAGCAGCTTCTCGAAGTCCTCTTTGTTGACCGCGTCGCGCAGGACCTGGTCCTGCAGCTCCGTCTTCCAGTCGAGCTTCACCGCACCGGCGATGTGGCCGCCGTCGTAGGCGGTGGTGTCCTCGTCGACCTCCACGATCACGATGCCGGGGGTGTTGAGATTCTCTTCGACCCAGTCGGCCGGGACGAGCGCTTCGGAGCGGCTCATGGTTGTTTTCTCCTCGATTGGTGGGCGAGCTATAGAAACTTCGCGGACCCCCGTGGCACGGCTCGGCAAGGGCGAGAGGGCTACGTGCGGGGGTGGGACAGTCGGCGGCAGGGGCCTGAACGAGCTACCCGATCAGAAGAGGGGACACAGCGCGCTGCCGACGCGGCACAGATCGACCGCGCGGCGAGAGGTGAGCAGCTGTCCCATAATCTCATCAGGGTAGCGATCGGGAGCCCTTCGGCCAACCTGGGGGTCGGCCGTCCGATCAGCTCGAGAGCGCGTTGACCAGGACGTAGGCCGCCGGCACGCTCAAGGCGACGGTCATCAGGGTCGCGGCCACGGGTCGCAGGCGCGCGCCCCGGGGCAGCGCTCCACCCGGTTCCGCCGAGGTCGGTGCGTCCAGGGTCGAGTGGGTGCCGCTGAAGGTGGCGCCGATGGACAGCAGGCAGGCCACCGCCGCGACCGCCGCTGCGACGAAGGCACCACGGCCACCGGTGAAGTCGATGATCCGGCGCAGCGCCAGCAGGCCGATTCCGCCACCGACGACGATGCCGACGACCACCGCCGGAAGCCCCCGGTCCACCGCCGGATCGAAGCGGGGGGCAGACCACCCGGCGTCGGTGACGTGGCTGGCCGCCATTCCGGCCGCGATAGCCGCGACGACGGCCGGAACCAGAACGTTCCCGTCACCCTGCCTGCGCAGCACCATCAGGCCCGTCAGCGCCACCACGGCGAGCAGCAGCACGGTGATGTCGGCCAGCGACTCGACCACCCGGGCACGGACCACGCCACGGATCAGCTGGTGGACGAACATCAGCGGGATCGCGACCCCGAGCACACCGAGCACCGGTGAGTAGCCGCTGTCGTGCCAGTGCGTCGTCGCCGCGTCCGCCGCGGCGGCAGCCAGACCGCCGATCGCCAGCGCCCCCGTCCGGCCGGGCAGTCCCGTCCCGAGCACCCAGCTCACCACGAGCAGCACCTGCACCACGGCGGTCGCCACCAGCAGGCCGATGTCGCCGAGGTAGGAGCCACCCGCGAGCACACCACCGGCCAGCAGGCTCAGCACGGCGAGCTGGAGGTGCGGGGCCGAACCCGTCCCCGATCGGTCGGATTGCATCGCGGTGCTGGTGGAGCTGTCCACGGTCACCGGGTCATGCTCTCAGACACGCTCACCGCGTGCCGTGCCCAGTCATCGATCCGGTCGAGTAATTCCATGCTGGTCGCATTCTCGGCGTGCCCCATGCCGGCTTCGAGCCAGAGCTGCGCTCCCGGCGTCGCCGCGGCGATCATCCGGCCGTGCTCCACACCGAAGTACGGGTCGCGCTCGCCGTGCACCACGAGAGTCGGAACGCGGATGGACGCGGCGACCTCGACGGGCGAGACCGGCAGCGGGTCCCAGCCGCCGCCGATGCGCGTCTTGAAGACCCGGTGCAGCACAAACCTGCCGATCCGGGTCTCGACCCCGTAGTGCAGCCTGCGCATCGGCTTGGTGCCGCGCTCGTACCAGCGGCCGGGGCCGCTGACCGCGATCACCACGTCGGCCGCCGTCCCGGCCGGTGCCAGTCCGGCATGCCGGATGACCACCGACGCGCCCATCGAGAAGCCGAGCGTGATCACCGGCACACCCGGGCGTCGGTGGCGTAGCCATTCGAGGCCCGCGGTGATGTCCTGGACCTCGTCCACTCCCACCGTCGAGGTGCCGCCGGACCGCCCGTGCCCCCGGAAAGTAAGGGCAAGGACGGCGGCGCCGCGAGCGTGCAGCCGCTCCGCCACGCTGCGGAAGTGCTCATTGGAGCTGGAGCCGGTAAAACCATGACCGAGCAGGTACGACGGACCGTCGGAAACACCGGCGTAATAGGCCACCGATAGAACAATGTCGTCACCTGTTCGAAGCAGCACAGGTTCCGGTCCCCATATGTCCATATTCTCTCCTCGACCATTTGACGGCGACCATTTGACGGCGACCATTTGACGGCCCTGTGATCACCGCTTGATCCGGGCTATCTGGGAGGCATCATGGAGATCTTCCTCCTCACCACAGCAGCGCAGCCGACCACCGAGGTTCTTCCCGCGCTGGGGCTGCTCGGACACGACGTCATCGTGTCAGAGTTCGACGTCAGCCCACTGCTGACCACCAAGGCCGACGCCGTGCTGATCGACGCCCGCTTCAACCTGGCCGGTGCCCGCGCCTTCACCAAGGTCCTGGCCACCGCGGAGGTCAGCCTGCCGGTGCTCGTGGTCCTGAAAGAGGGCGGTCTCGTCGCACTGTCGGCGGACTGGTCCGTGGACGACGTGCTGCTCGACACCGCTGGTCCGGCTGAGGTCGACGCCCGGCTGCGGCTCGCGGTGGCCCGCCGCAGCGCCGTGGTCCAGGGCGAGCCTGGCGTGGTCAAGGTCGGCGAGCTCACGATCGAAGAGGCCACGTACACGGCCCGGCTGAAGAGCAGCGTGCTCGACCTGACGTACAAGGAGTTCGAGCTGCTGAAGTTCCTCGCTCAGCACCCCGGCCGGGTGTTCACCCGCTCGCACCTGCTTCAAGAGGTGTGGGGTTATGACTACTTCGGCGGCACCCGCACGGTGGACGTCCACGTGCGCCGGTTGCGCGCCAAGCTGGGCGTGGAGCACGAGGCGCTCATCGGCACCGTGCGCAACGTCGGCTACAAGTTCGTCAAGCCGGCCGAGCCGGGCCTGCGTGCCCGCGGTGGCGATCCGCTGGCCGAGGGCGGCGACCTTGCGGAGGCGAGCGAAGATCCGGCGATGCGGCGAGCGAGCGCGGAGGACGCGGCTAACGTTCAGGTGTGACCCCTGACCTCCGCTCGGTAACGACCCTCACCGGGGACCAGGCCGACCAGGTCCGCCGGCTGGTATCCCAGTCCGCTGGTGCTCAGGACAACCCGCCGATCAGCGAGGGCGGCCTGCTGCGTCTGCACGCCGGGGCGCCGGTCCGGCACCTGCTCGCCACATCCGAGGGGTCGGAGTTGCTGGGTTACGCCCAACTGGCTCCGGACGCCGAGGCGACGGCCGCTGAACTCGTCGCCCTCGACGACGCGGTCGCACTCGAGCTGCTGGGCGCCCTCGAGAAGCTCAACGCCGAGGACCGGCACGGTGAGCTGCGGCTGTGGGCGCACGGGGAGGCCAGCGTCGCGCGACGCGCAGCCCAGCAGGCCGGCCTGCTGGTGACTCGCGAGTTGCTGCAACTGCGCCGCTCATTGCCGGACCTGGAGCTCGGCGACGTCCCGCGTCCGGCCGGCGTGAACATCCGCCCGTTCGTCCCCGGGCGCGACGACCAGGCCTGGCTGGCGCTGAACGCCCTTGCCTTCGCGTCCCATCCTGAGCAGGGCGGCTGGACGCAGCGGGACCTCGACGAGCGGCTGCAGGAGCCATGGTTCGACCCGGCCGGCTTCCTGCTCGCCGAACGCGACGGCGAGCTCGTCGGCTACCACTGGACGAAGGTGCACGACGAGACCCCCGAGCCGATGGGCGAGGTCTACGTCCTGGGCGTCCATCCTGCCGCGCAGGGCATACACCTCGGCAGGGTGCTGTTGACGGCCGGCTTGCGGCACCTGCGAGGGCTGGGACTCGGCACGGTGCTGCTCTATGTGGACGAGACGAACACCGGCGCCGTCGCGCTGTACCGCACACTCGGCTTCGCGGAATTCTCGCGCGACGTCCAGTACGTCCGGCCCTGACCGAGCCCGGTGCGGGCGTTCACTTCCCGTTCACCGAGGACTTCCCAGCAGGCCACTTCCGCTCCCTACCGTCGGCGTCATCAGCCACTTCGGCTGGTCCCGCGCTGCGCAGGCACTCATGCCCGCAGCCCGACGTACTAGAGAGGGATTACAGGTGTTGATCACCCGTGCAGGCGTCGTCGCCGGACTTGCGGCAGGCGCCATCGCGTTGACTGCCTGCGGTTCTGACAAGGGCGTGACGAGCAGCAACACCACCGGCGCCGCCGCGACCTCGCCGAGCAGCGCCTCCACCGCCAGCAGCGCGTCCACCACCAGCAGCGCCTCCACCACCAGCGCGGCCTCGTCCCCGGCGCCGGCCGCCGCCGCGTGCGGCACCGGCTCGCTGAAGGCAGAAGGCTCCACCGCACAGAAGAACGCCATGGACCAGTGGGTCAAGGACTTCCAGAGCCAGTGCAGCGGGACGACGGTGACCTACAACGGCACCGGCTCGGGCGCCGGCGTTTCGAACTTTCTCGCCAAGCAGGACAACTTCGCCGGCTCCGATTCGGCGCTTGATCCCAAGAAGGGCGAGGTCGCCAAGGCAGCCGCAGCCTGTGGCTCGCCTGCTCTCGATCTGCCGATGGTCACCGGCCCGATCGCGGTCGCGTACAAGCTCAAGGGCGTGACCGACCTCACCCTGACTCCCACCCTGATCACCCAGATCTTCCTGGGCAAGATCACCAGCTGGGATGACCCAGCCATTAAGGCCGCCAACTCCGGCGTGAAGCTGCCGTCGCAGAAGATCACGGTCTTCTACCGCAGCGACTCATCGGGTACCACGCAGAACTTCGAGCGCTACCTCGCTGCCAACGACGCCAAGGACTTCACCGCGACCCCGGACAAGGACTCGTCCAAGGCGGGCTTCGCCGGCCAGGGCAAGACCGGCTCACAGGGCGTCCAGCAGGCCATCAGCACCACCGAGGGTGCCATCGGCTACGACGAGTGGTCCTACGCGGTGAGCGGGAACCTCGACACCGCCAAGGTCGACAACGGCGGCGGCGCGGTCGAGTTGACCGCCGACTCGGCCGGAGCGGCGGTCGCCGCCGCAAAGTTCGCCAGCAATGGCGGCAAGGACCTGACGCTGAAGCTCGACTACGCCACCAAGGCACCGGGCGCGTACCCGATCATCCTGGTCACCTACGAGATCGTGTGCTCGAAGTACTCCGATCCCAAGATCGGCTCACTGGTGAAGTCGTTCCTGACCTACACCGCCGGAAAGGGTCAGAGTGCGCTGAAGGAGTTGGGCTACGCACCGCTGCCCGCCAGCATCCAGAGCCAGGTCACGGCCGCGGTCGCCACGATCAGCTGACCTGGTGAGTCGAACGAACCGGCAGGGCTAGCCGAGAAGATCGACGTGCAGCTAGATTTCCATTCACCGACGAGGACCCCGCTGGGCGCCCGGCCGAAGGCCGCGTACCGCCCGGCGGGGTTACTCGTGAGACGGAGCAAGAAGACGATGCCAGAGCGAGAGATCATGACAGATCACACTCCACGGCTCATCGACGAACCGGTGGTCGGCTCCGCCCAGCCGGCGGCCGTCGGCACCTTGGCTGACATTCCGCCGGTCCCGGGCGCCGGCCTGCCGTCGGCCGGTGGGGAGAAGGCCCGAGTCCGGCTGGGCGACCGGCTGTTCAGCACGCTCGCCTCCGGCGCCGGCCTGTTCATCGTCGTCCTGATCGGCCTGGTCGCCGCCTTCCTGGTAATCCGCGCGATCCCGGCAATCACCTCCGACAAGGTCAACTTCCTCACCTCGCGCAACTGGGACGTCGACGGATCGGTGCTGCGCTTCGGCGTGCTGCCGCTGCTCTGGGTGACCGTGCTGATCTCGCTGCTCGCGATGGTTCTGGCGGTTCCGGTTGCCATCGGGATCGCCCTGTTCATCTCCCAGTACGCGCAGCGCCGGGTGGCCCGGCCGGTCGCGTACGTCATCGACCTGCTGGCGGCGATCCCCTCGATCATCTACGGCATCTGGGGCATCGCCGTGCTGGCGCCGAAGATCCAGCCGGTGGCCGACTTCTTCACCGGCCACCTCGGCTGGTTCCCGCTGTTCAAGGACTACAACGTCCGGGGCGGGACGATCTTCACCGGCGGTGTGGTGCTCGCGGTGATGATCCTGCCCATCATCACCGCGGTATGCCGGGACGTCTTCGAACGGACGCCGCGCGCGAACATCGAGGCGGCCTGGGCGCTCGGGTCCACCCGCTGGGAGATGATCCGGCTCGCGGTGCTGCCCTACGGTCGTCCGGGGGTCGTGAGCGGTGCCATGCTGGGCCTCGGCCGGGCGCTCGGCGAGACCATCGCGATCTCGCTGATCCTGTCGAAGGTAGCCAACACCGGCCCGTTCTCGTTCAGCCTCTTCAACGGCGGTGAGACGTTCGCGTCCAAGATCGCCAACAACTCCTCCGAGTTCAACAGCCCCCAGCAGACCGGCGCGTACATCGTCGCGGGCCTGGTGCTGTTCATCCTGACCTTCGCCGTCAACGCCGCGGCGCGCGCGGTCGTCAACCGCCGCAGGGAGTTCTCATGACCGCCGCCAGCACCAGTAACACCCTGGCCGGGCTGTCGGACAACCGTGGCCGCAAGTTCAAGGACCGGTTCGCCACCACGCTGGTGTACGGCTCGTTCCTCGTCGCGCTGGTGCCGCTCATCTGGCTGCTGTGGACGGTCCTCAGCCGCGGCCTGCACGCGATCACCCGCGACGGCTGGTTCACCCGCAGCCAGCGCGGCACGACCTACCGGACACCGGGCGGCGGCGCCCTGCACGCCATCATCGGCACCGTGGAACAGGTCGCCCTGTGCACGCTGATCTCGGTGCCGATCGCGCTGCTCGTCGCGATCTACCTGGTGGAGTACGGCCGGGGACCGCTGGCCCGCGCGACGACCTTCATGGTGGACATCCTCACCGGCATCCCGTCCATCGTGGCCGCGCTGTTCATCTACGCCGTGGTCATCACCACCTTCCATGGGCAGCAGGCCGGCTGGCTGGTGTCACTCGCCTTGGTAATGCTGATGATCCCGGTCATCGTGCGGACCACCGAAGAGATGCTGCGACTGGTGCCCAACGAATTGCGGGAGGCCTCGTACGCGCTCGGCGTGCCGAAGTGGCGCACCATCGCCAGCATCGTCATACCCACCGCGATGAGCGGCATCGTCACCGGCGTGGTGCTCGGGGTGGCGCGGGTGGCCGGTGAGACGGCGCCGCTGCTGATCCTGGTCGGGTACTCCCCCAACCGGAACCGCAACCTGCTGAGTGGGCCGCAGGCGTCACTGCCCGGCTTGATCCGCGACCAGTTCGGCAACCTCGGCAACACCACCATCCTGCTGCCCAACGGCCACCGGGCCACCGTGCACTTCGCGGCGGACCGGATGTGGGGCGCGGCCCTGACCCTCATCATCCTGGTAATGGCCCTGAACCTGCTGGCCCGGTTCATCGCCCGGCGCAGCAAGGTCAGCCAGTAACGTTTCGTTCATCAGTCAAGCAAAGGACACTCATGGCAAAGCGGATCGACGCGAAGAACCTCAACATCTATTACGGCAAGTTCCTCGCGGTCGCCGACGTCAACTTCACCATCGCGCCCCGGTCGGTGACGGCCTTCATCGGGCCGTCCGGCTGTGGCAAGTCCACGGTGCTGCGCACCATCAACCGGATGCACGAGGTGATCGCCGGCGCCCGCGTGCAGGGTGACGTGCTGCTCGACGGCGAGAACATCTACGGCCCCTCGATCGACCCGGTGGACGTGCGACGGACCATCGGCATGGTGTTCCAGCGGCCGAACCCGTTTCCGACCATGTCCATCTATGACAACGTGGTGGCCGGGCTCAAGCTGCAATCAGGTCGCATGAAGAAGGCAGATCTCGACATCACGGTCGAGAAGTCACTGCGCGGAGCCAACCTCTGGGAAGAGGTGAAGGACCGCCTCGACAAGCCCGGCGCGGGGCTCTCCGGTGGCCAGCAGCAGCGCCTGTGCATCGCCCGCGCGATCGCCGTGGAGCCACAGGTGCTGCTGATGGACGAGCCGTGCTCAGCACTCGACCCGATCTCGACGCTGGCGATCGAGGACCTCATCCAGTCGCTGAAAGAGAAGTACACGATCGTCATCGTCACCCACAACATGCAGCAGGCCGCGCGGGTGAGTGAGCGCACCGCGTTCTTCAACCTCGCCGGCGTCGGTAAGCCCGGCCAGCTGGTCGAGATCGACGACACCCAGAAGATCTTCTCCAACCCGACCGAGCGCCGCACCGAGGACTACATCTCCGGCCGGTTCGGCTGAGCGACCGCGGCTTCGTGTTCAGCGGGCAGGGCGGCGAGGGTGGCAGCCGCCTTGAGCCGCATCTCGTCGTACTCCTGGTCCGGGTCAGAGGCCAGCACGATCGCACCACCGGCTCCGATCCGCCATTGACCCGCTGCCGAAACGGCCGTGCGGATCACGACATTCAGGTCGACTGCGCCCCGCAACCCGAAGTAGCCGAGGGCTCCGGAATACACGCCGCGCGGGGCACGCTCCAGCGCTTCGATGATCCGCATGGTGCGCAGCTTCGGGGCACCGGTCATCGACCCGGCCGGGAAGCACGCGGTGACGCAGTCGATGGGGTCCACGTCGGGACGCAGCCGCCCGGACACGGTCGACACCAACTGGTGGACGGTGGCGTAGCTTTCCACGGCCATCAGGCGGGGCACCCGCACACTGCCCACCTCGCACACCCGGCCGAGGTCGTTGCGCAGCAGGTCCACGATCATCAGGTTCTCCGCCCGCGCCTTCGGATCCGACGCGAGCTGTTCGCTCAGCAGGGCGTCCTCGGCGGCGGTGCTGCCGCGGGGCATCGTTCCCTTGATCGGCTTTGCCTCGACACTGCCGTGCTCATCGATGCTGAGGAACCGCTCCGGTGACGCGCAGGCGATGGTGACGTTCCCGAAGTCGAGGAAGGCCGCGTACGGCGCGGGGTTGGCCGAACGCAGCCGCAGGTAGAAGTCCAGCTCCGGCCCGGTGACCGGAGCTCTGGCCGTCGTGGTCAGGCAGATCTCGTAGCTTTCGCCGTCGCGTAGCAGGTGCTGGCAGGCACGAACGTCGGCGAGATAGGCCGCCCGATTCCGATCGAACTTTCCCTGCGCTGGCTCGGCGCCCTGCGATGCCGGGCGGTTGCCGGGCTGCTCGGTCAGGGTGGCGAGCCGGTGCGCGGTGGTCTGCAGCCAGCTTTCGGCGTCCGCTGGGTCTTCATCGAGCAGACTGAGCGCGAGCACGTACGTCCGGTTCCGCTCGTGATCGACGGCGATCATCCGGTCGGCGAACAACCAGCACGCGTCGGGGATATCGCTGTCGTGCGACGCCTCGGCTCCGCAGTCTGCCTTCAGCTCGTAGCCGAAATAACCGATGTAGCCACAGCTGAATCCGAACGGCAACGGTGGCCCCTGGATGCCGCGCTTGGGCAACTGACCGCGCAGATAGTCGAACACCGAGCCGTCCACGCGATGATGTCCTTGTACTTTCGCCTCGATCTCGACGGTCCGATCCGCGAGGCCGTACCGGACGAACTCGGCCAACGGCCCGCTGCCATCGCCCAGGAACGAGAAACGCCCCTGCGCTGCGCTGTCCAGCCAGAACGGCCGCGGGTTGTCCGCGAAGAGAGTGGTGAACGTGGATTGCGTATCGACGGCCTTCGGCATCGTCTCGACGTGCAGCCGGTACCGCGGCGGGGGCGGCTTTCGCTCGATCGGTGGTGGCGTCACGGTGGTCGCCCGGCGACCCGAGGACGCCGCGAAGCGCCGGGCAAGGTCGAGAAAGTTTGCTGCCAGCTCAGCACCGAACTGCGTCTCGATGGACTCGGGGTGGAACTGCACACCCCACGCGGGCTTCGTCCGGTGGCGTAAGCCCATCACCACACCGTCCTCTGACCAGGCAATGGCCTGCACGGTGGCAGGCAGTGGTTCAGGAACGGACAGCGAGTGGTATCTCGTGGCCAGAAAACGCTGGGGCAGACCGCGGAAGATGCCAACGCCGAGGTGGCTGATCGCGCTCAGCTGCCCGTGCCGCGGTTCCGGTGCTCGCGTGATGGACGATCCCGCGTCGACGGCGATGCCCTGGTGGCCCAGGCAGACACCGAGCAGCGGGATCGTGGCATCGGCGATGATGCCGGCCGACAGGCCGAAGTCCGCGTCGTTGGTAGGCGTGCCCGGTCCTGGCGAGATGACCACGCAGTCGAAGTCGGCGAGATCGGGGGCCGGGTCGGCGTCGTTGCGCAGCACGACGGGGCCCTCGCCGCCGACCTCGGCGAAGAGCTGGAAGAGGTTGAACGTGTACGAGTCGTAGTTGTCGATGATCAGTACCCGCATCCGCCCCCCCTCGCTCGCTGTTCTTGCCTAGCTCACTGCTCTTGCCTTGCCCGTGCCGAACGCTGTCGCGACACCGTATCGGTTGCGCGGTGCTGCACAATCCACCTCGTGCCCCAATCTGCCCCCACACTGCTCGTGGCTGACTCGTTCCTGGTGGTTGACGGCCGGGTTCGCCGGCTGGACCTGCACCGGCAGCGGTTCCTGGCCTCATGCCGGGAACTCGGGGCGGATGCCGGGGGCTTCTGGGACGAGGCGATGGCCTCACTACCCCGGCACGACGAGTGGTTCCCGCGCGTCGAGGCAGTCACGGCGGCCACCGGCATCGACTTGCGGCTGGCGCTTCGACCGTCGCCGCAGCGGTCGGCCGGCGTTCAGGCGGCCCTGACGGGGGGCCCGGACCCACGCCTTGCACCACTGCGCAAGGGACCAGACCTTAGCCGGCTGGCGGCGTTTCGTACCCGGTGGGCGACCGTTCCCGGCGCCGAGGTGCTGTTGAGAACCGCGGACGGCATCCTGCTGGAAGGGACGACTACGAACCTGTTCTGGTGGCACGGCGAGGTGCTCTGCACGCCGGCGCCCGAGCTGCCGGTGTTTCCGGGCGTGACGGCGGCGGTGCTCCGGCAGCGGGCCGGTGAGCTGGGCATTTCGGTCCGGTACTGCCGGGTGAGCATTGACGAACTCGATGGGCGGGAGGCCTGGCTGGTCAACGCGCTGCACGGCATCCGGCCGGTGACCCGATGGCTGAACAGTCCCGTCTCCGCGGGACCGGTCGTGCACGCACCGGGCTGGCAGACGTGGCTGGACGCGCAGCGGAAACCGCTCTAGCCTTTCGACTCCGGCGATTGTCGAGCTGGCCCCGTAAGAAGTCCAGGTGGGAGTCGAGCCGGCTGGGTAGTCTGAGGCTATGAGCGAACCGATCAACCTGAGCGAGACGGCACGGACCGACGCCGCGGACTCGGTCGAGCAGGAGCGCGACGCGGTAGGCGATCAACCCGACACCGGTGACCTCGTGCCGCCCGACCACGCCCAGGCGGCACCGCTGCCTGACGAGGGCTCCCCGAGCGATTAGTCGCTCTAGCCTTTCGGCTCCCGGCGATTGTCGAGCTGCCCCCGTAAGAAGTCCCGGGTGAGCACCGCCCCCAACTGGTTCCGAATGTCGGCGACCTCACGGGCCAGAAACTCGACCTCAGCCTGCCGAGTGTCGCGAGCCCGTCGGCGCTCCGTCGCATCCTCTCTGCTGGCTGCTGTCGTGACGCGCTGCGAATAGAGAATCATCGGTGCCGCATAGGCAGCCTCCAGCGAGAACGCGAGATTCAGCAACACGAACGGAAAGAAGTCGAAGGGGTGCGCCCCGCGGCAGGCCGGGTGGCTTCTGACGTGCCTCACACCATGAATTAGGTACGCGCAGCCGCTGGAATGGGAATGCCCATAGCGCAATCCGAGCACTGCATTGACAGTGACCCAGACCAGGATGACCCCCGTCTGCGCCATCAGCAGGGATGCCGTCCCATAGCGCTGTGCGAGTCCGAGAATGCCGCGCTCAACCAGCCTGGACCGGCGTGCGCCAGCCCTCGAAGATCGCCGCTGCACCCGCGGGCTCTGCATCCGCGAGACCTCGACCTGCCGCCGGAATCCGGTAATCATCGCAGTGAGGGTAGCTGGCTGCGGTAGCCATTCCAGCTGACATGGGCAGAAGGCGAAACGGCGGCCGATTCGGGAATTTCCCGAACCAGCCGCCGTGTCAGCGTGCTCGAACTCCGCTTTACCGCCCGGTGCCACGCATTCCGTGCGGGGTGGTGATCGTACCGAATGGCTGGCTGGCCGCGCTAACCGACGATGCCCCGGTGGCCGTGACGGCCCGCGACCCGGCACCGACCTTCGGCACCACGAAGGTCGTGGTGAACACGCCGTCACCATTGGCCCGCGTACGCACCAGCTCACCGGACGTTCCGCCCAGCCGCAGCGTCACCGCCTCGTTCGGCTGGAACCCGGTGCCGCTGGCCGTCACGACCTCACCCGGCGTGCCGGTGCTCGAGGACAGCACCAGTGTGGCCGGCAGCGCCCGTCCGGCGGCTGCCTCCAGGACGGTGACCGTCGCGGTCGCCGGAGCGGACGAGACCGTTCCCGTCGCCGTCAACGCGTACGTCCCGGCGGGCGTCCGGTTGGGCACCGTCACCGCGACGCTGACCCGGCCCGATCGATCAGCTGTGACCTTGCGGATTGCCGTGCGGGGGGTCGCCAGTTGCACGAGCACCTTCTCACCGGGACGGAAGCCGGAACCGGTGACGGTAACCGGCCGGTTGGCCCGCACCCCAGCAGCCGGACGCACCTTGACGACCGTGTGCACGGCGTCGGACACGGTCACCCTCAGCGCCACGGTGCTGCTGCCGGTGCCGTCGGAGACCGTGACGTGCACGAGGTAGCTGCCCGGCTGCGCCCAGGTGTGCGTTCCGGTCACCGTGGTCGTGCCGTCGGCCGCCGTCGCGGCGGTGGCGTCCGCGGTGTAGCTGGCATCACCCCATTGCACGCGGGCGGTCCGGGCTCCGGTGCCTCCCGTCGCGGTGGCCAGGGTCAGCGTCGCCGCGGTGCCCGTGGTCGCTGTGGCGTCCGCGCCGGCCTTGGCGCCGAGCGCGGCCGAGGGCGTGCCGTCGTCGGCGATGGCGAACAGGTGCACCCGGCCGGCGTCCTTATCGCTGCCGGTCTGGGTCGCCATGGTCACGCTCGCCAGGGTCTTGCCGGCGAGCAGGGGATGCGCCGGTCCCGCGAACAGGAACGGCTTTGCACCGTCCTTCGCCGCCCCGTCGAGCCGGTACGCCGATGCGGCCACCGCGGTGAAGCCCACCGGAACCGACGAGCCGCCGCCACCGAGCGTCCAGTCCGGGAAGTCCATGGCGACCTGCTCGGTGCTGCCGTCGGTGTAGGTCAGTGTCGCGGTGCTGGACTGGTTGCCTTCCGTCCCGGTGCCGATGAAGGCGATCCGGGTGGCGTCCGCCGGCAGCGTGACGGCGATCTTCTGGCCGCTGCCCTTGGCGTTGTCCGGCGTGCCCTCGGCGACCGCCGACAGCGTGAAGGTGAGCGAGTGCCCGTCGACCGCGCTGTTCGGCACGGTGGTCCGGACGCCCTGGGTCACCCCGGCCGCGGCAAGTGCCTGCCGGGAGAAGCCGTAACCGCCGGCGTCGCAGTTCGCGCCGCCCACGCCGTCGTCACCGATGCAGACGCCGTCGAAGGACGAGGCGATCCCACCGGTGGCAGACACCGAGATGGTCATCCCGACGGTGCCGGTCGCGGTGCTGCTGCCGTCGCTCACGCTCACCGCGATCCGGTAGTACCCGGGCTGCGAGTAAGTGTGGGCGGCCTTCACCGAATAGGTACTGAGCTGTCCTGCCCGCACGGTGCCCGGCGAGCTCGCGCCGTCACCCCAGTCGACATCGGCGGTGTAGCTGCTCGCTGCGGCACCCTTCGTGCCGCCGGAGAACGTCGCCAGGGTAGCCGACACTGTGGAACCGGTGCGTCCGGTCAGCGCCGCGCCCGTCGGAACGACGGTGAGCTTCGACCTGCCCGACGATCCGGGCTTGACCAGCAGTTCGATCTCGGCCAGCGAGGTGGTGCTGGCACTCGCACCGCTGAACACCAGCCGGTACAGCTTGTACGAGCCGGGCTTGGCAACCTGGAACGGCCGGGTCTGCGTGCGCCAGGTGAACACCTGGTCGTCGCGTCGGTCGACGGTCCTCCACTTCGAGCCGTTGTTGGAACCTTCCAGCGTCCAGCTGGTGGGGTCACCGGCCGCCGAACCAGAGGTCAGCGTGTACGTGCTGACCTTCTGCGACGCGCCGTTCGAGGTCCACGTCAGCACCGGAACGCCACTGGCGAACGTCGTCTGGGTGGTGGAGTTGTCGTCGGTGAGCGCCGTGACGTCCTGGCCGTTGGCGGCGGTCACCTTGCCGACGCCCGCAGTGGTCGCGTCCTGGTCCGGGGTCGGTGCCCGGCTGCCGGTGGTGGGCGACGGCGGGGCGTCCTTGGCCGCGGTTCCCCACGATGACGGTGTGGCGCCCATGCTGAACACGAGGTGAGCGTTGCCCGCCAGATCCTGGGTGGTGACCGACGTCGAGCTGTGCGTCCGGCCGTTGACCTTCAGCGACTGGACGTAGACGTTGCTCGCGCTGTTGTTCTGCGCATCGATGGTGAGGTCGCCGGTGCTGCGGTGCACGGTCACCGACGGGAACAGCGGGCTGCCGATCGCCCAGTTCGGCGAACCGGACTGCAGCGGGTAGATGCCCAGTGAACTCAGGACATACCACGACGACATCTCGCCGTTGTCCTCGTCGCCGGGATAACCCTGCCCGATCTCGTCGCCCACATAGAGCCGCTGCAGAACCTCACGCACGAGCGCCTGGGTCTTCGACGGCGCACCGACGTAGTCATACATGTACGGGATGTGGTGTGAGGGCTGGTTACTCATACCGAACTGGCCCATCCGGACCGCGCGGGCTTCCAGCATCTCGTGGATGGTGCCGCCGTAGCCACCGGGCTTGTCGGCGTTCTCTGGAGTGGCGAAGAACTGGTCCAGCTTGCTTTCCAGCTGCGCCCGGCCACCGTAGAGGTCAGCCAGCCCCTGGCCGTCCTGCGGAGCATGGAAGGCGAAGTTCCACCCGTCCGTCTCGGTGTAAACGCCACCCCAGCTGCCCGGGTCGTAGTCGGCCGCGGACTGGTCGAAGGAGCCGTCGGCATTGCGTCCCTGGAAGAAGCCGATGCTCGGGTCGAAGAGGTTGACGTACTGCCCGGATCGATCCGCGAAGTAGGCGGCCTCGTCCTTGAGCTCCTGAACCCGAGTCGCGGGCGTTCGTGAGTCAGCGGCGAGCGCCGCGGCCATCTGGGACAGGCCGGCGTCGTTGATGTCGCCCTCCAGCGCCCAGGACACGCTCTCGCCGGTGCCGGTGTCGGTGTACTTCTCGAAGATCGAGCTGGCCAGTCCCTTGCGGCCCACCCCGCTCGACGTGGGGAGCACGGTGGCATTCTTCAGCGCCGCGTCGTAGGTGGCCAGCGGGTCCTTCAGCGGCACACCGCGCAGGTACGCGCCGGCGAACGCCACGTCGCTGCTGGTACCGGTCATCAGATCGGCATAGCCGGGTGACGACCACCGAGCGATCCAGCCACCGTCGCGGTACTGCTGGACGAAACCGTCCACCAGGTCGGCCGCGACCTCCGGATAGAGCAGCGAGTACGCCGGCCACACGGTGCGGTAGGTGTCCCAGAATCCGTTGTTGACATAGATCTTTCCGGGCATAACCTGGGCGCCGGTGGTGGTGGCCGAGGCGGTTCCGGCAGGCGCCGCAACGGGACTGGCGTGCTGGTACACCGGCGTCGCGGCGGACCCGGTGTTCTCGAACTGGGAGTTCGGGTACAGGTTCAGCCGGTAAAGGTTGGAGTACAGCGTGGTCCGCTGAGCGTCGGTCTCACCCGACACCGACACCACCCCGAGTCGCTGCTGCCACGCTGCCGTGGCGGCGGCCCGGACGTCAGCGAAGCTCTTGCCCGACAGCTCCAGTGCCTCGTTGTGTTGTGCCTGCGCCACACCGATGAACGAGGTGGCCAGTCGCAGCTCGACGGTCGAACTGGCCGCGGTGTCGAAGGTGGCGTACCGGGTGTTGGCGTGGCTGCCGGTTGCGGTACCGGTAGCGGTGGGCTTGGCGGAGAAGGTGCCGCTGAAGAACATCCTGCTGCGCCCGGCGGAAAGTCCGCTGCCGTTGTCGACCCAGCCGGTCAGTGTGCCGGTCGCCGGATCGATGACAAACGAGCCGTTGTTGTCGACGGTGTCGAAGACGAGCTGTCCGGTGTGGGCGGCGTTGGCGGGAAACGTGAAGCGTAGCACGCCGCCGTGGTCGGCCGGGGCAATCTCGGCCTTGATGCCGTTGAGGAAGTCGACGCTGTAGTAGTCGGGCTGGGCGGTCTCGCTGTCGTGCGTGAAGGCCAGCGCCCGGCCGGCCGGACTGCCGGTCGGCGTCGCGGCGATGGAGGGCATCACCGACAGCTGGTTGCGGTCACCCATCCACGGGCTCGGTTCGTGCGACACCGAAAGTCCTTGCAGCGTTGGATGATTGTCTGCATTGTTGGCGAGTTGGTAGTCGTACTCCCAGCTCTGCGACGTCGAGTTGGTCACCGGCGTGAAGAAGGTGAAGCCGTTCGGAACGGCGCTGATCGGCAGGTTGTTGCCGCGCGAGAACGAGCCCGAGGCGTTGGTGCCCCGGCGGGTGTCGACGACGTTGGTCAGCGTCGAGGCGTCGAGCTGCACCGGGGACGGGTCGATGGTGATGTCGTCCACCCAGCCGCCGAAGGCGGTGTCGGCCTTGGCGGTTGGATCGTCGTAGGACAGCAGGATCCGATCGATCGTCTTTCCACTGGCCCAAGTGCCGATGTCGCTACTCTCGGCGTTCCACTGGTCGGCGTAGAGAATCTTACCGGTGCCCTGGCCCGCGGCAGTGAAGTCGATGCCGTGCTGGTCGACCGGCTTGAGCTGGGACAGGTAGCTGCCGTCGGTGAAGTGCACGTCCACGGCCGCGTACGTCGACGGGTAGCTCAGGTTGTTGCCGGTGAACTCCGGCATGATGCGGTAGCTCAGCCGGGTGCGCGGGCCGACGACGATGTTCAGGCCCTGCTGCACCACATTGGTCTCGTAGGCGTGACCGGTCACCGTCTGCTTGCCCGCGTACCGATAGGCGTGCAGGCCGGTGAAGCCGGCATTCTGCTTCAGGTTCAAGCCGTGGGCGGGACCGTTGCCGGTCGCGGTGACCATCGGCTCCGCGGTGGAACCGGAGGTGTCGACGGCCAGGTCCCAATCGGCCAGTTGCAGCAGCGAGCCGGCTCCAGGAGCACTGATCACCAGGCGGTAGAAGGTGAAGCTGGCTACGGCCGCGGTGGGAACAGAATACTTGTTCTGTACTCCCCGGCCGGTCCAGGTCTGGCCGGCCCGGGTGTCCAGCGTCGTGAAGGTGGTGCCGTCGGTCGAGGCCTGCAGCGTCCAGGCGGCCGGGTCCCGGTCCGGGGCGTCGTTACCCGAGGTCAGCGCGTACGAGGTGACGGCGGCCGGATTGGCCAGGTGGTACGTCAGCGTCGCGGTGGTCGCGACCGCCAGCCACTTGGTGCCCGGGTCACCGTCGGCCAGATTCTTCGCGATCTCGCCCGGCGGGTTCTCGGCGGACGCGATGATCGGCGTGGTCGCGTCGATGACGCTGCCCGGCAGGTGGTTGCTCGCGCCCTCGATGCCGGCGCGCACCGGCTTGCCGTCCGCACCAACCTCCACCGTGCTGTTGAGAGCCTTGCCGTCCGAGGACTCGAACGAGGTGCTGAACTGCCCCGCCACCAGCGCCGGCGAGACGGGGGCGGCGCCGGCCAGGGCGGGGATTCCCGCCAGGACGAGGGCGGAACCTGCCACCGAGACCGTGACCGCGCGAAAGGTTCGACGTCGCGCGGTGGCTGCATGGGTGGCTCGGGCGGAACGTCGGGGGGTATCGCGGGGCATGAGTCTCCTCGGCGGAACGGGGGTGTCGCGGCTGCCTCACCCTCCCCCCCTCTGACAGCGCTGTCAATAGTTGGTCTGTCCACCGTTCCGACTAGACTGCGTCTGCAGTGCCATACCTTTCGACTGAACGCCACCGCTGCGACGGTTTGGCAGCGTGACCAAGGACGGACAACGGTGAGCGACAGACCGATCTCGCGCCCGCGCCCGACGCTGCTCCAGGTCGCGAAGCTGGCTGGCGTCAGCCTGAAAACCGCCTCGCGGGTACTGAACGACGAGCCCTACGTCTCCGTCGGCACGGCGGCGAAGGTGCGCGCGGCTGCGGATCAGCTCGGCTTCCGGCTGAACGGAATAGCCCGCGAGCTGCGCGCCGGCGCCCGGTCCTCGGCGGTGGGTCTGATCATCAGCGACGTCGCGAACCCGTTCTACGCGCGGATCACCCGCGGTGCCGAGCGGCAGTTGCGGGCAATGGGGCTGCAGCTGATCACCGCCTCCAGCGACGAGGACCCCGCGGTGGAGCGGCAGCTGACTGCCGAGATGCTCGAGCGCCGGGTCAGCGGACTGCTGCTCACGACGTGCGTGGACGACCACGGCTACCTCGAGGCGGAGCGCCGGCTCGGCATTCCGGTCGCCTTTCTGGACCGGCCACCCAGCGGAATCGTCGCGGACACCGTCGCCCTGGACAACGAGGTCGGCGCCCGGCACGCAGCGGAACACCTAATCGCGCACGGCCACCGGCGGATCGGCCTGGTGGGTGACCTGAGCAGGCTGTCGACCCACCGCGAGCGCATCGCCGGCTTCGAGGTTGCGATGGCGGCGGCCGGCATCGCGGACTGGCAGCGCTACGTCCGGGTGGATTCCCACGACAGCGAGGCCGCTGAGCGAGCGGTACGCGACCTGCTGTCGATGGAACTGCCGCCGACAGCGCTGTTCACCACCAACAACCGGATCACGGTCGGTGCGCTGCGAGCGATGCAACAGCTGGCCGAACCCCCGGCGCTGGTCGGCTTCGACGACTTCGACCTGGCTGATCTGCTCGGCGTGACCGTGATCGCGCACTCTCCGGAGCAGCTGGGTGAGATCGGCGCGGCCCTGGTGCTGAGCCGCCTGGACGGTGGCCACGGTGCCGCGCACCAGCAACGGCTACCCACCACGCTGATCGCTCGCGGCTCTGGGGAACGACCACCCCCCATAGCCCTAGCCGGTCGCCGCGTGTGACGTTGGTGTTACGCAAAGTTGCGAACTAGTTGACGGGGCGCGGGATGACGGGCCAACATGAGTCCATCACAGCCACTGTCGGGTGTTTTCGAGGCATCTGACAACGCTGTCACTATCCTGCGCTGAGCTGGGGCGCCCCGTCGCATCAGCTGCCCGTCGGAAGGACCCCAAATGACCCCCTCCACCCCAGTATCAGCGCACGCCCCTCGGACCCGATGGCTCACCGCGTTGGGCGCGCTGGCACTGGCGTCCGGCATGCTGGTCGCTCCGGCGGTCGCGCGCGCCGATGCGGCGTCAGCCACGCCGGACGACCTCACCGCGCTGGTCAATCCGTATGTGGGCACCGAGAATTTCGGGAACACCTTTCCGGGCGCCAGCGCGCCGTTCGGCATGGTGCAGGTCAGCCCGGACACCGGCGGGCAGGGCGGCTATGACTACAAGCAGTCCAGTATCTACGGCTTCAGCCAGACACACCTGTCCGGCGTCGGCTGCGGGGTCGAGGGCGAGCTGCCGATCATGCCCACCACCGGTGCGGTCAGCTCTGTGGTGGCAATCCAGTACGCGTCCCCCTTCTCGCACAGCGACGAGCAGGCCGGTCCCGGCTACTACCAGGTGGGTCTGAGTCGCTACGGCGTACGCGCCGAGCTGACCGCGACCGACCGGACCGGCTGGCAGCGCTACACCTTTCCGCCCGGTCAGCAGCAGAACGTCCTTTTCAATACGGGGCAAGCGAACATGACGGTGATCGACTCGACGGTGCACATCGTCGGCGACCACACCATCGAGGGCCTCGTGCACGACGGCGGCTTCTGCGCGGGCCACGACGAACACACCATGTTCTTCAGCGCGAACTTCGATCGCCCGATCGACAGCTTCGGTACCTGGAGCGGATCGACCGCACACCCCGACAGCCGTGACTCGGCAACAACCGGTGGCGGCAACGGCGCGTGGGTCAGCTTCGCGCCCGGCACCAGCACCGCCACCCGAACCATCGTGGTCAAGGTAGGCCTCAGTTACACCGGAATCGCCGGCGCCCGGAAGAACCTGTCGGCCGAAACCGGATCCGGCTACGACTTCGATGCCACCCGAACGTCCCTGCGGCAACGGTGGAACAAGACACTGCACCTGGCCGAGGTGAGCGGCGGAACGCAGAACCGTCAGGTCGCCTACTACACCTCGCTGTATCACTCCTTCTTGCATCCCAACCTGGCTGGGGACGTGGACGGCAAGTACCAGGGCTTCGACCACAAGGTGCATAAGGCGACCGACTACACGCCACGCCAGAACTTCTCGTTGTGGGACACCTACCGCCCTCAGAACCAGCTGCTGGAACTGCTGCAGCCCGACGTCGCACGCGATGACGACCTGTCACTGTTGGCGATCGGGCGCGAGGGCGGCTGGCTGCCGCGATGGGCGCTGGCCAACAGCGAAACCAACATCATGACCGGCGACCCGGTCACGCCGACGCTGGTCGAGGCATGGTCCAAGGGCTTCCTCGCGGGTCACGAGGACGAGGCGTATGCCCTGCTGAAGAAGAACGCGACCTCGCTGCCGCCGGCCGACAGCCAGTACAACGGGCGTTCCGGCGTCGAGGATTACAAGAAGCTCGGCTACATCCCGGTCGGACTGAATGTCGGGACGGACTGCCCCAGCCATGGTGGCGACAACGACTGCACGCATCCAGCCTCGGCCACCCTCGAATACTCCGCGGCCGACGCGGCGCTGTCGCTGATGGCCGCCGGCCTCGGACACCGCAGTGACGCCGAGCTGTTCGCCCAACGAGGCCGGGGGTACCGCAACCTGTGGGACGCCAGCATCACGCAGTTCCGTCCCCGCAACGCCGACGGCACCTGGCTGGCGCCGTTCGACCCGGTCAGTGGGGGCGGGGCGTTCCACGAGAGCGGCGCGTATCAGTACCAGTGGCTCGTACCGCAGGACCCGGCCGGCCTGGTGTCGTTGATGGGCGGCAAGGCGAACACCCGACAGCGCCTGGACACCTTCTTCGCCTACGACCACCTGCTCACCGACCCGGCCGGAACCGCCCGGACGGACTGGATCTCGTCTCCGTACGACTACTACGCCAAGTCGACGTACAACCCCAACAACGAGCCGGACCTCCTCGCGCCGTACATGTACCTGTGGGCAGGGGCGCCGGCGAGGACGGCGACCGTCGTCCGGGCGGCGATGACGCTGTTCACCACCGGCCCGGACGGCATGACCGGCAACGACGATCTCGGATCGATGTCAGCCTGGTATGTGTTCAGCTCGCTGGGGCTGTACCCGACGATGAGCGGCGCGAACTTCTTCGCCGTCAGCAGCCCGCAGTTCCCCACCGCCACGGTGACGATCGGCGCGCACGGCAAAACCCAGGGTGGGACTATGCGCATCAGCGCGCCGGGGGTCTCGGACACCAACCGCTACATCATCGCGGCAACGGTCGACGGCCGGCGCAGCACCCGGAGCTGGGTCAGCTGGAACGATATCCGGCACGGCGGCGCACTGTCTTACACCGTCTCGGCCACGCCCGGCACCTTCGGAACCAAGGCGAAGGATTCCCCGCCGTCCATCGATGCCAGCGCCGACAGCCACCGGGTGGCACTGTCGGCGGCGATCACTCCCGCCACCGCGGTCGCCGCGACGACAAGCCATTCGATCACCCTCTCCACCGCCGTCGTCGGGCAATGGCCCGGCAGCCGGCGAGTGCGGCTGTCCGTTCTTGTGCCTGGGGGCTGGAAGGTTTCGGCGCCACGGACCTCGGTGCTGCTGCGATCGAACGGGCTGCCGATCGGAGCTCAATTGCCCATCCGGCTCGAGGGTCCGCCACACGCCACGCCTGGGCGCTACCCGGTCACGGTCACTGTCCGAGCTGCCGGCGTCGCGCCGGTGGTGCGGACCGCGGTAATCGAACTGAAGGATGTCGGTTGCGTGGCCACCTCAGGAGGCGGCTGCGCGCTCGACCTGTCATCGGATGCGGACCTGGACGGAACGGCCACCGTTGCGGCTCCGGACTCCGGGAACTTCGACAGCGCCGGCTGGAGTTACGACGCGGCGCTGCTGCCGCCGGCAGGACCGTTCACCATTGCCGGAATTGGCTATTCGATGCCGGACGCGAGTGGCACGAACAAGAACTTCGTCACCGCCCGCGGCCAGCAACTCGCCCTGCCCGCCGGAACATTTTCGGCCCTGCACCTGATCGGAGCGGCGCACGGCGGGGACGTCACCTCGCAGGCCGGCATCACCTACACCGATGGATCGACCAGCTCGGTGCCGTTCGACCTCACCGACTGGGCGGCCGGCTCCGGGCGCAAGGGCAACACCGTGGCAGTTGCAATGGATCACCGCATCAAGGCCGGTCTGGGCATCGACGGGCCGCCGGTGCAGCTCTTCGCGACGACCCTTGCCCTGGACCCGACGCGAGCGGTGCAGTCGATCACGCTTCCTGCCAGCCCGGGTGCCGAGGTCTACGCCGCCACGTTGATTCGCTGATTCGTTGATTCGCTGATTCGACCGCGCGAGGTACTGCGGGTAGCTAAGGGCCTTGACGCTGTTGCCATTGCGCGGGGTCCGACTTGTGCTTGCACGTCGAACCGCCGCTCGCCGACGTCTCGGCCGCGTCACCCTAGAGCTGTGCGGGTGTCGGGTGGCAGCGCATCGCCACCGCCAGTGCTGCCGGGGTCTCGCGACGAGCTGCCCGGTCCAAGGCGTGGTCGCACGACGGGCCGCCGCCCCGTCAGCCGTACTGGTGTATGTCGTACCCGGTGATTCCCCTTGCGCCGTATCGGTGACTGGCAGCTAACTCTCAGGTTCTCGGCAGATGAACGCAAGCCCGGCCGACGATAAATGAGTCGTGACTACAAGGACTTCAGACGAAGTCAAGGACCGCCCGGCCGGACCGCCAATCGGCACGTCCACCGGCGGCTGACGCCACACCGCGCAGCTGCGCACGTCCTGGAGCGACACCGTGGCCGGGGATAGAAGCGATGTCCCCGGCCACGGCCGTCCCATCGTCCGGCTGGGGGCGTCGGCCACTCAACCGGGCGCGCCCTTCGGAGCGCGGGCCACGAGCTGGATATCCGGTGCCCGGCCGCGGACCGAAGATGCAGCGCTCGTCCTCGGTGACAGCCAGGTCGTTGATGCTGGCCTCACGCCGGTTCATGAAGCCCTGCGCATTGAATTGCCAGAGTTCGTGGCCGTAGCTGCGCCACCACCCGCCACCGCGCCGACCGCCGTACTGGACCGCGCGCAGAAGGCAGTTCACGACCTCACCAGCCGTCGGAAGGTCACCGCCCGACGTGCTGCCGGGATACTGAGACGGTGACAGAGAAACGGAACGTCCACGATGTCCTCAACCGAGTGCCTGAGATGTGGTCGCCGCACGTCGTCGGTGAGGTCAATGACTACGACATCAAGGCAGCGAACGTGGAGGGCGAGTTCGCCGAGCACGCGCACGACGACACCGACGAGGTCTTCCTCGTGGTCGCTGGACGGTTGCATCTTGACCTCCCGGACCGGTCGGTGACGCTGGAGCCGATGGATGTGTTCACGGTGCCGCGTGGCGTGCAGCACCGACCGCGGGCAGAGCCGGGAACGCGCATCGTCATGGTTGAACCCCGAGGCACGACACAGGACGGCACCGAACAGGGCAACACCGGCCGGCGACTCGAGTAAGGATGGCGGGGAGGTCGACCTCTCCGGTGATACCGATGACGTCCGACGCCGACCCGTAACCCCGCCTGTTCGGGGGTGCCGGTCGGGCAGGCCCGGTCCAGATCGGCCAGCCGCCGCTCACGACGCGCGGCAGCGAACGTGGCCCGTGTTGCCGAGGGTCAGGCTGTCGGGGTCTGCAGTGCGGTGAGGGCGTCGGTGGCGGTGGACAGGTCCAGGGTCGCGACGCCCAGCGCCGTGGCTGCGGCGGCGAGTTGCTGGCGGGCGGTCACGGTGGCTGT
>JAABUT010000606.1_pt1 | contig 53770 bp, 54 predicted proteins | sample 5559281 | NCBI WGS metagenome assembly JAABUT01 (sample SAMN10711880, study PRJNA513359) | rock metagenome | isolation source: Antarctica rocks | place: Antarctica: Victoria Land, Ricker Hills nord | collected 2016-01-04
CAGCTGCGATGAACCGGTCACGATCGACGAACTGCTACCCGCCTGACATGCTCCACCCGTCCGCAACAACGTGGTGTCCACGAAAGCGGGTCAACTCCAACATCCCGCTCCGCGAGCAGCATCAACAACTGCTCCAACGAAGGAGCCTCAGGAATCGGCGAGCACGACGGATCGACCACGAAAAACACCTACCTGCGGGGGAAGTCGCAGTACGGACAGGCAAAGCCGCGGCTCAAGCCGAGATCAGCGAGCCACGCCGTGAGGGACCTGAACAGTTACTTCGCTGAGGCGTTTGGCCATATAGTCCTTGCCTTGGTGCGTTGGTCGTGGCTGAGCCGGACGATCACGATGCGCCACAGGGCGGAGTTGGCTTGGCGGTCGCCGCCGCGGTTGAGGCGATGACGGTTCTGGACCTTTCCGCTGGTAGCGGGGATCGGTGAGCTGCCACAGAGGGCGGCGAAGGACCGTTCCCGGTGGAGTCGGTGGGTGTTGTCGCCGGCGGTCACGAGTAGGGCGGAGGCGACGTCCGGGCCGATGCCGAAGACCGCGACGAGCTTGGGCGCGACGTTGTTCGTGACGCGGCTGAGGCGGTGTGTCACGGTCTCGAGCTGGCCGTCGAGGTGTTCGATCCGCTGCGCGACTCACGCATCGACAGCCGGATCAGGGCCGGCAACGAGTCGTCGTCGCCGCGGACCCGGAACGCTGCGCAGGTGACGATGAGGTCCTCCGCTTTGAGGTGTCGCAGGCGTTCGCGGAGGTCTGTGGGGGCGGTCGCGATCAGGGCGCGGAGCTGGTTGATGGCCTGGGTGCGGGACTTGGTTGCGCTGCGCTGCACTACTTTCAGGGCTCGGATGCCCTCGATCGGACCGTCGTGGGTCTTCGGGGTTGCGGTCGCTTCACCGGACAGCACCGCGCGGGCTGCGGCGATCGCGTCGATGACGTCGCTCTTGCCGTGCTGCCGTCGGACCTGCCGGTTGGGTCGGGCGACCTCAATGACGGTGACGTCGTTCTCGGCCATGAGTCGGGCCAGCCCCAGGCCGTAGCTGCCGGTCCCTTCGACACCGACCTGGTGGATCGGGCCGAACGTCTGCAGCCAGCGCAGCAACTTGCGATAGCCGGCGGGGGTGGTGCGGAACTGCTGGGTGCCGAGCACCCCGCCGAGGTGATCGACGGCGGCGGCGACGTGAATGTCGCTGTGGGTATCGACGCCGCCGGTGACAGTGCCCGGCGGTGGTGTCATGGTGGTCATGTCCGTTCCTTCTCGTCGCTGTGACAGGAGCGGGCACGCGGTGCGACGGCGGTCGGACAGTCCAGGGACGGGTGCCTGAGGCAACAGGCTCCTATCAGGTCACTTCCACCAGCTGCGTGCCACGTCGTTCTCCCGCCCGGCCGAACTGGTCGCCTCAAGGACAGCCAAAGCGTCTGGCGTTACCAGGGTCAGACCGGGCGGGAGAACAACCCAAAGTCTGCATCCCTGGCGTTACCGTCAGCCGCCCGGTGAAGAGGCGGCGCTACCGTCGGGCAGTTCTAGGAGTTGCCGGGGTCGACCAGGCTGTCAGGGTCCTGAGCTTCTTGGTCCGTGGTGAGTTCCGTCGCGCCGTCGGGCGCCCCGACCTTGGTCTCACCCGGGGTTGGCTCTCCGTCGGTGTCGCGACCGGGGTTGTGGACCCCACCTGCGGGGTCGCTCGCTGTCAGCTCGGCGTCGGACTCTGCCATCGCAGCGTCGTCGCCGCTTCCGGGCTCGGTCATGCTTGTGCTCCTCAAGTAGTGGTGCATGGAAACTGGGGCGGGCTCACCCTAGGCTCGGGCCCTGTTCATGATGGTCAGCGGGTGCGGGGGCTTTGGTGCTGCTCAGTCCAAGGTCCAGCCTTGCAGGCAGGTCTGGCTGGCGACCGATGACTGGCCTCATGAGCTTCGGGAGGCAGTAGCCCAGGTTGAAGAGCCGGCACTACCGTCTGCGGAATGAACCCGGTGAACCTCGAGTCCGTGCTGGCGACCTTCGGTGAGACCTGGTCACCCCGAACCGTCGTCACCGTCAACGACTACGACGTCCGCGTGTTTAGAGCGCTCGGGGAGTTTGCGCGGCACGCGCACCCGGACACTGATGAGTTCTTCCTGGTCCTTGAAGGGCAACTGATCATCCGAATGGATGACGGCGACGTGACGCTTTCTCCGGGCGAGGTGTACGTCGTACCCCGCGGCGTACCCCACCAGCCGGTGTCCGTGGACGGTGCCCAAGTCTTACTCCTTGAGCCGAGCATGACTGTGAATACAGGCGACAACCCGGGTGACCTCACGGCGCAGCGGCAAAGCATCGACTAGTGCTAGGCATCCCTGCCGCTCCCGCGTCTGACGAGCGAGCCGGTAACCGCGTCGAGGCGGCGCTATGCCCGGAGGGCCACGTCCACCCTGCGCCCTGCACGGGGCGTCTGGACGCCATCACGGCGGTAGCCTGACCGGGGCACGTGCTCGGCCCAGTCGGTGACGCTCACGGCCGTCAGGAACATCTGGCGCGTAGCCGGAAGCTCAGATGAGGGAGGGTGGCTGAGGTGGACCAGCGCTGGGCGCAGGCTCGTAGGACTGCACTGGTGGAGCGGCTCGCGAGCTCCGACCGGGGACTCGCCGTAAGCAGCGGTTGCGCGGCGAGCGCCGCCGCTCGGCACGCCGACGAGGTCGAGAGCCGGGCCGCGCTGGCTCTCCAGCGGCTCGACGCGGGCCTGGCCAGCTCGTGCGAGGACTGCGGCGACCCCATTTCCCGCGAGCGGCTCGACGCCGTCCTGACCGCCACCCGGTGCGTCCCCTGCGCCGGCCCGGGAACGGTCGAAACCCGCTGGTGCCAGTGACCGACCGCCCGCAGACGCGGGTCGAAGCGGCAAGCGGGGCATTGGGCCGAGAGGCCGTGGTCGCCGGTTACCGGGACCTACTCGGGGCCGGCCGCGGACTTGGCCTCGGCCGCCGAAGCCCGAAGAGGCGGCGCTGCCGCACTGCAGCGCGGCCCGTGGCAGCAATGACGCGAGGCTGGTTGACTGCGCGATCATGGATGGACCACGAGTGATGATGACCCTTGTCGGCAGCATGATCTTCTGCGCCTTGGTCGCGGTAGCCGTGGGTGGCTTCATGCACCTGAGCAGTGGCGACGCGACTAATCCGGTCGTTGCGTCAGCCGGTGCTGGTTTCGGGCTGGGCCTCATCCTCTACGCGTTTCACTCGCGGGAGTAGGCGGCGCTCTTCGCTCCCGCAGCGATACCGTCGGCCCGTCATGGAGGCACAGGAGCGGCATCGCCGTGATGCGGCGGCGTTCGGTGGAACAGGGTTTACCTTGGCTCGAAAGAACTGCGACCACAAGTCTCAGAACTCCCCCAGCGAGCACTACCGGCGTGATCATGGCTGGCGGGTTGTACATCGGAACGGGTAGAGATGGAGAATTCCTGTGGTGGTTCTACGTTGGCGTTGCGCCTCGCTGGAACGCTGGGCGCTTCTCAGTGTCCTTGGGCTGCTTATTAGCGGGTGCTCGTCGGGCACCAACATGATCAAGCGTGAGACGCCGCAGGAACAGGGTTTAGCCTCAGCTACGGCTCGGAACAAGCAGTTGCTCGACGAGCTGGGACAGCGCACCGACTCCCCGCTGTCCTGTGCCGTCCACCTCCTCGGTGCAGAGCATCTTGCCGGAGGCCGCGCGTATGCGTACGCATGGAGCGTATGCGGTGTTGTTGATGCGGCGGCGGGGGGCTTTCCCACTCTCAGCGTTCCGCTCCGGTACACCCTCGACGGCGCAGGTCGGGTCCTAGCCGTCGACGCGCCTGGGGACGGCCCTGGCTACGCGGCAGGCATCCGGCGCCTGTTCCCGCAAGATCTTCGTGAACGGGTGCTTGCTGGCAAGGTCGACGTCAAGGGTCTGGCGCGGCTGGCGCACCTTCGGGCGTGAACCCAGGCGCACTAGGGCAGCGGGCCACTGCCAAGCCGGCCGACCGACCGTACCCGCGCCGCAACCCAGGTAGTCCGCTGATCACGCGCTGTCGGGAACAGCACACGCCTCGACAGTTCCTCGGTCGAAGTCCTTCGCCCTAGGGCGCGACGCCAGCTATCAGCGAAAGTACTGGCCGGTTGCCGTGCCAAAGGCAGACCGGCTACGCGCGTCTCGTCTCGTTCACCGAGGAGAAGTGCCGCTACCTGCTTCGGCTGGAAGCCGGCATTAGCCAGTCTGCATAGCCGTTCGGAGGTGCGGTTGTTTGGCGTTGGAGCGGACCCGCAGTGACTACAACTCGACCGACTCAACCTCCGAAAGGGCCAAATGGAGCGAGTCCAGCACGCCGTCCTGGACCAACCGCTGGAAGGCTGGATCCCCGTCAGCGGCGAGGGCTTCGACATCGCGGATGTGGCGAACAACCACCTCCACCATGACCCGCCGCAGATCCTCGACGGCACCCTCCCAGCCGTACGCAGCGAGAAGTCTTCGTAATCGTTGGGGACGCCTGGCGAAGTCCCGGAAGCCTTCGGCTTCCGCCACCTGGCGAGCGTGCAACGGCACCCAAGCCATGCAGCAGAACGCAAGATCGAACTCCGTTGTGACGGGTCCGGCGAAGTCCCAATCGAAGAACCCTTGCAGCCGCCCGTCCTGCCAGGCTGCGTTGTAGGGGGCCGCGTCCTTGTGGCCGATGACCAGATCGGGTGACCACGCTCCGCCGCTACGCCAGGCCGACGACGGGTCGGGCGAGAAATCCACTACGGCCCGGTGGTAGTCCCGCAACCAGTCGCCGACCTGATCCAAGGTCGTGTCGTCGTATACCCAGTGAGGCCAGGGCTTCCTGCTGCCTACGGTCTCACCGGGGAGCATGGACAAGATCTGCCTGCCCTCACGGTCCCGACCAAGGGGGCGTGGCGCTCCCGTAAACCCAGCGTCTGCGAGATGCCCCAGCAACTGGTCAACGGATGCGGACCAGGAACCCACGGGCTTGCGGATCGTGTCGCCCACCCGCACCGCTCCGCCAGCATTCCCGCCATCTAGGAGCAACTCTCCGGGACCACCGGGTCGGGACGCGTTCACGCGCCAACGCTAACCAGCAGCACGGAGCTCCCGCAGCGGGTAGGTGCGCCGCTAGCCGCACGCCGTGGTCGTGCCGACGGCGGCGTCCTGCGGCATCGCGCCGCAGCCGCAGTCGGCCCCACCTCGAGCCCGTGGTCCGCGCTCTGCGGCAGATGAGGATGCCGCCTTGATCTCATCTGCTCGGCAAGTACGGCACACGACTCTTGAGGTTCAACGACTGCTGACCCCTGTTCCGCGTGGCGGTGAGCCGGCGACCGTGCGCCTGCCCTCCCCCCTACGGCGTCAGGGGCCGCGCGGCCAGTCGCCCAGCGTGGTGAGCGCGAGGTTCGCCGACGGCAAGTTGTCGGAGGGTGCTGAAGCCAAGACGTGATGAAAGCGCGATCGCTAGAGCCTGCCAGCCCCGCGAGTTGCTCTCGGTGGTTCTCGATGTCGTACTGGGTCTTGAGCACCAGGAATTCGTGATTCTCAGCGAGCGCGACCAGCCGAAGCGCTTCGCGCAAGTATGTATGGCTCCCGACGGCAGTTACGTAGTGGAGGCCTGCGGGCCCGCTGAGGAGGGGGGTCCCACAGACCTGTCTGGCGACGAACAACTCTGGCTCCTGAGCCTCGGCTTTGAGCATCCTTCAGGCCGCAATATCGACTACCCGAACTTCGGGATTTCGGTCAGCGCTGACGAAGGCAAGTCGGCCGCCAGGCTGCTCGTTGGCGCCGTTGCGGTTTGGGCATCAACATTCAGGATCTGGTGATGGAGATGGAGATGGAGATGGATCATTATGAGGACTCTGGGGAACCTCTATCGCACCATCAACGTAGGCGGAGGCTTCGGTGGTGGCTCTCGCCACAACGGCATGGTTGCCTGGGCTGACCGAGCCGTTCAGGATCGTCCACTCGTTGTCTTCACCCAGGAGTTGCCTGCCAAGGACTGGCTTGGCGTCTGGACAAGCCGCGGCTACCGACCATTCTCGGCCCAGATCGAGGATGGAAGGTCCGCTCCGCCCTGCTTGTGCGCGAAGACATCACCGCCCGGCAAGAGGCCATTCCCAACGGGAACTACCACGGCAGGTACGTGGCTGCGGCGCGGCTGAGTCTTCCCGCTGGCGACGTGGTCGCAGTGAGCGCACACGCCAGTCCGAGTAGGGCTGAACCCGAGCGCTATGGCTGGGTCGGCCAACTACCGCAGGCTCGCCACGGCGGGGACGATCCTCGCTACAAGGGAGGAGAGCTCTGGGACTCCGACTTGCTCCTCGCGACGCTCGGCGATCTGGCTCAGCACGGTCCAGTCATCGCAGCGGGTGACTTCAACGAGGCGAAGGACTTCGATCTGGACCCCGCGACCGGTAAGCAGGGCACGTGGGGTCGGGAGTACTTCGACCGCGCCAAGGATCTGGGGCTCACGGACGTCCTCTCGGCCCTTTGGAGAAGGGAGCGGGCCACTCGGGGGCTACTCCAGCTCGACAGATGCTTCGCAAACGAGCCCGCGTTTCCCTTTCTCAGTGGAACGGCAGCTCACCTTGACGAAGACTGGGACAACCTCGATCCCAGCGAGCTGTCAGATCACCGGGCGGTATGGCTCTCGGTCCCCCACCAAGCATGGTTCGAGAGACGGATTGCCACGGAGTGAGCTGCGCCAAGTCATTGGCCCGTGGTCCATATCAAGGGGCAGGCAACGTGCGGAAGCCGGCCGAGGCGGCCGACCTCAGCATCATGCCCGTCAGCAGGCGTTGCAACTAGGACTTACTTGTAGACGTTGATCCGAAGCGGAACTCGACCATGCCGCGCCCGGTTAGCGGCATGAGCGGAAACCGGGCCCGACCCGCCTTGGTCCCGGACGCCGACTCGGTCGAGTAACCACTGGCCCACCGAGCGCGGGGTAGCGGCGTTGCCCGTGGGTCTCAGCCGAACAGTCGGCGGACCTGTTCGGCGAGGGCGGGCACGTCCACAACCTCGGTGGTGTTGACCTGGATGACCGGGCCGACACCGAGGTCACCGTCGAACTCTTCGCATAGCGCGTCGGTGAGCGCGGTGATTGCGTGCACCGCATGCCGTGCGTCGGCGTGCCGCTGTTCGTAGCGCTTCTGGGCGACCTGGCGGGGCACGACGCAGCGCACCTCGACGATCTGAGCGTCCAGGCCGGCGAGAGCAGTGCGCTCGTGTGGACTGCCAGGCCGCAGCGGCGCCTCGATGACTGCCCGGGGAGCGCTGGCGGCGAGGGCCCAGAGCACCTCGAAGGCAGCCGCTCCAGCCCGGCGGGACCAGTCGAGGGTGACCTCGTCTGGTGCGAACCCGCGGTGGATCGCCTCCTTGACGATGTCCTTGCCCAACAGTGGCCAGTCGAGCTCGCGGGCGAGCGGCCCGGCCAGCGTCGACTTGCCCGAGCCAGGCAGGCCGTTCACCAGGACAAGGGAGAGCACCACACGATGGTCGCATCTGTCGGGGGAGCTCGTTGCCGACGTGCTGACACCTGGTAGCGGCAGAAGAGAGCGCGTCGCCGCGGGATTACCCAAGCGCTGCGCGGAGGGAGAGCGCGATGGTGTCGCGTTCCGTTGCTGGAAGCCACTGAGTCTGGTCGTCAGTCAGGTAGACAAACACCCTCGGTCCGCGGGCGTCCTCGGGATGGTTCGGCAGTCGTGGCACCAGGTGGAGGTGCAGGTGGGAGAACCCCTCGGCCTCGGAGAACTGCATGAGGTAGGTCTTCACGCAGCCGGTGACGGCCTCCAGTCCGGTGCCCAGGCGGCGTATGAGACCACCGAGTTCGTCGGCGGCCTCCGGCGTCAGGTCCGTGAACGACGTGACGTGCCGGGTCGGTAGGAGGACGAGCCAGCCGGGCAGCGTGCTGTTGAACGCATGGGCGACGCGCCAGTGATCGGTGTGTACGACGTCCTCGCGCGGTGGAAGAAAGGCCGCCGCCTGCTGGTCGCAGGGGAAGCATCCGTGCACGACGTCGTCGGTGTTCACCCCGGCACACTAGATCTACCGGCCTCCCTCTGACCGAGCTGACGGGGAACGCACATCGTGGTACCCGAAGGCGCAAGAACACCTATGCGTCAGCGAGAGCCAGGTCGCTGCAGGACCTGAGTTACCTACCAGATCAAGTCCGACTTCGGGGCAAGTCTGCGGGCTCAGATGGCCCGGCAGCCGCGTTCTCGCTCACCGGCCGATCGGCGTCTCAGGCGTTCGTACGCAGGTGTGGGGGCGCGGCTCTGCGCGAGAGTGCGCACGCCGCCGCGATGACCGGTCGGCGGGCGATGAGGACGTTGCCGCCCCGCCAGCAGGGCGAACCTCACGGCAGCATCTAGCCAGGAGGGCGGATCGCGTTCCACGCGCCGACATCGCACTGACCGTCCTCGTTGTTTCCGGCGGCGACAACTGTTCCGTCTGCGCGCACTCCGAGAGTGTGGCTTGACCCGGCCGCCACCCGACGAGCTCGCGCCAGTCGGCTACGTCGCACTGACCGAACTCGTTAATGCCGATGGCGACGACTCAGGAAACCGAGTATCCGGACATGCCGGGAGGTGTCACTACAAAGGCCGTGGGTCCACGTGCTCAGGGGGTTCGGTCAGAGGGTTCAACGTGAGCTGTGCCCTTGTCCATTGGAACGTTCGAGACCGCGGTATGGCCTCAAATACTTTCGTGGGTGCTTCCATCTCGCGGAGCATGCAGAGCACGAAAAGCCAGTAGGCGGAGTCGGCGAGGTGCACGGTGTGTTCAGCCCTCGCCATGCCCAGCGATCCGTGGGCGATGAGGTTCCGCTCGACCTTGATCTGCCTCAACCAGTCCCCGGTGTCAGCAACCAGTTCCTGGAATGGCGGCTTAGCCAGGGTCATGCACCCAGTCAGGCAAGAGACGAATTGTGCGCGCGGCGCATTCGTTCGAATCTTGTGGAAGGCCTCAAGCGCCGACACCGTGCCGAAGAGCTTCTCTTGGACGAACATCCTCGAGTACCTCGTAGCCATCGTTCGCGCAAGCGGCTCGGTGTACTTGGTGGCCGCCGCAAGCCACCTCGGGAGGGCGGAGGGGCCGCCCATGTCCTGAAGCGAGAAGATCAGATCTTGGATGGCGAGTGGCGTGTCACCCGTATCCTGAGCACTCCACTCGGCGATGTAGGCGATGGGACGTCGGTACTTGCGAGGCGCTGGGGGCGGCCCTTCGAGGAGCGATGGGTGGTTCAGACAGAGTGCGGTGAATCCCGCGGTACGCCCGGTGCCCATGCTCACCAATGCCTGGAGATCCGCTGCCTTCCGCATCATGGAAAGTACTGGCTGCAGGGTGGTCGAGCGGATCTCAAACGTGGCCTCCTGGTGAAGTGTGCGTTCTAGGATGCGGTCGCCTTTGATGCCGAAGCCGTAGTGCAGGTACAGGGTGTACCCGTCGCCAAGCCGCACCCGGCGACTTGGCTGATCCACAATCCTCAAGTCAAACCCCTGCAGGCGGTTCTCCTTAAAGTGGTGCAACTCCTCCAAGCCGGTCAGACCGACCCAGTGGGTGAGCCACTGCATGGACACGCTTAGCCGGTCACCGCACGGCTCCGGTTCGTCGAACCAAACGCCTCGAAAGGTCTGGTGCGCGCGGATCGTTTCACTTGGGAGTCCGCCAAGCAGATTGCGGTTGCTGGCGATGCTTATGCAGTCCTCGAGCGTGTACTCCTTCAGCCCGACCTGCCCCAGGATTCGGGGATACCCATTGGACCGTAGGCCTCGCCTCGTGACCGAAACTTCACCGGTCTCGGGATGAGGCGCGCTTGGGGTGGTATCCGCCCAGGGATCGCGGAGTTCACCGATCAGGGTGAGCTCGCACCGTCCGACGGCAGAGATGCGGAGTACTCCCGGAACCCGCGTGTCCTGCAAACCGGGAAGCCACCATTCGCCACCGAGCTCCTCAGCGTCCACAACGCTTGTGCTCCGTTCCCGCCGGCACCCGACCTTCATCGGTGAGGTCGTTCGCCCAGGCTGTCAGGATCTCGCAGTGCCTCGCAACGGCAACAGGACCTGCATTGACCTCTGGACTTGACCCGCTCTCGCGGACACCTCGCCACCGTGCACCTCGAGTGCGCGTAACTGCCTGTTGAGCGTTGCTTTAGCCAGCTCGGCCTAGCCGGGCGCGTCGCTGGAGTTCCCGGTGGCCATGCCTCGTGCGGCGGGCTGGTCGGACGAACCGCGGAACCGGAGTTGGTCTCGCGACGGTCAGGGCGCGAAGCCCTGTTGCTTGAGGGTCTGCTTGATCCCGTCGTGGAGCTGGCCTAGGGCGTGGTCGTAGACCTCGCGCATCCAGGCGTTGATACGGTCGCTGCCGGACAGCGTGATACCGGGGTGCAGGTCGTCGATGCGCAGCCGCAGAGGTGCTTCCGCCGGCCGATTCGCGTCCATGACGATGAAGGCGAACCTCTCGTTTGGGCTGTCCGCGACACCGACGATCGGGGTCGCCTCCGCGTGCATGGCAACTGGCTCGGCGCAGTCCAGGTTAAAGGTGAAGCCGCCACCGTCCTGAAGCGTGTGGTACGGGCGCGTGAAATCACAAGTAAACTTGCCGCCCTTCGGGAGGATCGAATGTCTGACATCGTTCACTTCCGTTTCGGCGGCCACCTGATCCAGCACTCCCCGCAGCTCGCGGGTGAGGCGCTGCCCGCAGGCTTCGACTTCAGTGAAGGTCAAGCCGCTGTGTGCCGTGAAGAGTTGGCGCAACGCTGCCGCCGCTGCACCGGATGGTTGGGAGGCTTCCCGAAGCCGAGCAGAGACGAGGGCCATGGTGTCGAGGGTCCGATCCTCGATGAACCGAATCATCGGCTCGTGTTCACCGTGGTCAGCGGCTTTGAGCACGTCCCAGTACCGTTCTCGCTGATCGGCGAAGATGACCAGAGGCAAACCGACAGCCCGGTAGAGGAACAACGAGGCCAACGCCCGCGCGACTCGGCCGTTGCCGTCGGGGAAGGGATGGATCGCGACGAAGGCGTGGTGAGCGTAGGCAGCCTGTAGGGCTGGGCTGCGTGTACCGAAGTCGTCGGAGGTGAGCTGCTCGAGGAGGTGTGTCACCTCGCTCGGCACGTCGTCAGGTGGGCAGTAGTAGTGCAGCAGGCCGTTGGCCGCGACGACGTGGTTGGGGAACGTCTTGTAGTGGCCGTGTCGCAGAGCGTGCTCCTGGTGGCCTTTCGGTGTGCTCACGCGGTAGGTCTTCTGTTGTCTGCAGATCAGGGCGTGCAGTTCACGCAGCCAAACCTGACTGAGCGGTCGGGAGTGCGTGACGAGATCAAGGGCCTGTTCGAGTGCTTCGAGTTGTGCGTCAAGTGGCCGCGAACATCGGGACCAACGTCGTCGAGGGCCGCTTCCCACATCGCGCCTTGTAGGGCGACTGTCCGCGTCACGCCCCGACTGCTCGCATAGAGCCCCTCGATGGCGCCTGTCTCTAGAGCCGCGGAGCGCAGCGCCACGTTTAACGAGCGGGACAGCGACTCATCGGTGGCGGTCGCTCGTCGTTGGTCGAGAATCACGAGGAACTCGGTCCAGGCAGGAGACAACTCCCCTGCCGGCCATGCGCCGATGGGTTGGACAGGCTGGTAGCCATCCTCCGGGGTCACGCCCGCAGCGTAGGGCGGCTCGTCGAACGAAAGGCGAAGGTCGCGTCCCGCGAGGTGGTGTAACTCTTCGCGTGTGACTCCGTGGGTCGGTGCAACTATGCCGTGGCGGCGATCCTTTCGCGGGGCCGTTTTGGTGGTGGTGGTCTTGGGCTCCAGCAGGGTCGGGGCGGGCGGGTTGAGCAGCGCCATGGACTCCTCGCTGAGCTTGCGCCGGTCGCTGTCTTGCCACTCGTCGTGGGCCTCGATGAGCACGCAGCTCGACAGCCGTAGGAGGGCTGCGGGGTTGGGGAAGATCCCGACGACGTCGGTGCGGTGTTTGACCTCGCGGTTGAGCCTTTCGAGGGGGTTGGTGCTCCAGATCTTGCGCCAGTGCGGGAGCGGGAGGTCCGCGAACGCGGTCAGGTCGGTCTTGGCGTCCAGGAGCATCTGGGCGACCGCCGGGAACTGCCCGGTGAGCATCGTGGCGACGAGGTCGACCTGCGCCCGGACCTGCTTTTGACCGGGTTGGGCGAAGATCGTGCGGATGGTGGCGGCGACCATGTCGTCGTGGACCTTGCTGACCTTTGCGAGCACGTTGCGCATGAAATGCACCCGGCAGATGAGCGCTGCCAGCTCGCGCCCTGCATGACGGCCGCGGTGGCGTTCACCAGGCCGCGGTGGGCGTCGTTGATGACCAGCTGGACACCGGTCAGGCCTCGGTCGCGTAGGTCGCGCAGGAACTCGGTCCAGAAGTCCTCGGCCTCGCTGTCACCGCTCGCGCAGCCCAGCACTTCCCTTCTGCCATCGCCACTCACGCCGGTCGCGATGACGACGGCCTGGCTGACGACCCGACCGCCCAGGCGGACCTTGCAGTACGTCGCGTCCAGGAACACATACGGGAACGCGAGGTGATCCAGGGTGCGGGTGCGCCAGATCGCGACCTCGGCGTCGAGTTGGGCGCAGATCCGGCTGACCTCGCTTTTGCTGATCCCGGTGCCACCCATCGCGATGACCAGGTCATCGACCCGGCGGGTGCTGACGCCCTCCACGTAGGCCCGCATCACAACCGCATGCAGCGCCACGTCGATCCGCCTGCGCGAGCCAGCAGGGCGGGGAAGTTCGGACCGCCCCCGCAGCCCTGAGCAGCCCCATCCGGGCCAGCGGCGGCACGCCCCTCAGTCCTCACCTGCCGATCGTCGCGGAGCCCGCCGCCAGGTGCCGTGAAGTCGATGCCGGGCCTGATCGCGGCGTCTGTGACGACAGGTGACACCCGCACATCGGCAGAATCGGTTGCTCGCCCCTTGATCCGCGCCGCCAAGGACGAGGACGCCGAGAACGTCCCGATCCTCGGCGTTCTCAGGAGTTCGGGTGAGGGCCGGGGGCGGCTCTGCGCGAGAGCGTGCACACCGCCTCGCCCGGTCAGCGGCATGAGCGACGAGCAGGCGGGCAGGCCCGATACAGGAACGCCGGACCAACGCAGATCGGCAAGGGCGGACATCTTGTACCAAGTTCCCGAACGGATGCTCGGGAGCTCCTTGTCCTACGTAGGTGCGCAGGTACCCGCTCCGTGACCTGACAGGGTTGGGTCGGGGTCGGGGCGAGCGCCGTCAACCCTGGCGGGCCTGGCCTTGAACGGGTATCTGAGACGCGCTATCGACGGGCCTGCGGCGCTCGGCTGGGCTGGGTGAACTGGGCCGTGCCGGACGCTGAGCTCGGCCGAGCGGTCGACGAGCTGCTGGGCCGGGCGAACGCGGTTCACGTGCGGACAAGGCGTGGGGCAGGAGCACGCTGTTCGCCCCGCTCGATCGTCCCGAGCGTGACGCCTACCTTGTGGCGATGGAGGCGATGGCTGGTGCGAGTCAGAGCCCGCGCGCGGTCGAGAACGTCGCCGCGTTCCCGGAGAAGCGCGGGCCGGTGTGGACGGACTGACGCCAGCGCGGGCCGCTGGTTCGGAAGCCATGACCGGTACACGTCGCTGGGACGTCGTCGTGGTGGGCGCGGGCATCGCTGGCCTCACCGCAGCGCGCACCCTGCTGTCGGCGGGGCGCACCGTCGCGGTCCATGAGGCGCGCGACCGCGTCGGCGGACGCCTGCTCAGCGTCGGCGGCAGCGACGGCGCGGTTGACCTCGGTGCCACCTGGTTCTGGCCGGACGAGCCGCAGGTCCAGTCGCTGATGGCCGAGCTGGGCGTGCGGACGTTCCAGCAGTCGCTGTTCGGCGACGCGCTGTTCGAGCCCGATGCGCATGGACCCCAGCGCATCTCGGGCAACCCGATCGACCGCTACGCCGGCCGGTTCAGCGACGGGGCGCAGTCGCTGGCTGAGCGCGTCGCCGACGAGCTCCCCCCCGGCACGCTGCGGCTGAGCGATCCGGTGGCGGCGGTCCACGTCGACGACGACGGCGTCACGGTGCACGCCGCGAACGGAGCGGTCGCAGCAGACCACGTCGTGCTCGCCGTACCGCCAGCGCTCGCGGTCGACAGCATTGCCTTCACGCCCGACCTGCCCGCCGGGGTGCGCTTCCTTGCGGAAGGCACGGCGGTATGGATGGGCGCGGTGGTCAAGGCCGTCGCTGTGTATGACCGGGCGTTCTGGCGCGACGTCGGTCTGGCGGGCGCGGCGGTCAGCCACGTGGGCCCTTTCCGCGAGCTGCACGACCACAGCGGCCCCAACGCGCGGTCCGCCGCGATGTTCGGCTTCGCCGACGCTGAGCAGTTCGCTCGCGGGGACTCCGAGCAGGTCGCCGCCGCCTTCACGGGACAGCTCACCCGCCTGTTCGGCCCGTTGGCAGCCGCCCCGCTGCAGGTCCACGCCGTCGACTGGAGCCGTGAGCGGTACACGATCCCCGCCGCCCCGTACCCGCGTGCGTCGACCGGCACGTACTCTCACCCGCAGCTGCAGGAGCCCGCTCTGGGTCGACTGCACTGGGCGTCAACCGAGACGGCCCCCGCGTACGCCGGCCACATCGAGGGCGCCCTTCGCGCCGGCGCCGCAGCTGCAGAGCGCATCATCGGGCTCACCGCCACGGCGGGCACCGTCCACGCACACTGAACCAGTCTCAGAACCAGGAGAAGCGATGCACGAGCTCGACGGGCTATTGCGCGAGTACGACCGCGCGCGTGCCTACACCGATCAGCTCTGGAAGGACCTCACGCCTGACGAGGTCACGTGGCGCCCCGATGAGAGCTCGAGCGCGATCGGTTGGCACCTTGGGCATCAAGCCCACGTCGCCCACTTCATGATCCGCAATCTGACCGCGGCTGAGCCCAGCCCGGACCCCGAACTCGACGGCCTGATGGACTCGGCCAATCCAGAGCAGTTCCGCGGCGCCTTGCCCACCCTCGAGCGGCTCACCGTGTTCCGCGACACCGTCGCCGAGCGTGTACACGCCCGCATCGCCACCATCGCCGCCGGCAACGTCGGCGCACCGACGCAAATGACGATCGTCGCTACCCACCTCCTGAGCACCCTGGTGAACCACGAGTACCAGCACGACCAGTGGGTCGGCGAAGTCCGCACGAAAAACCTCGGTCACGCGCTCCCGCCCGACCCGGACTCGGACATGCTCAGCCGCGTCGACGGCTACCTCGTCCTTCGTGAGTGGGCGAGCGCCTGACCGCCACGACGGGCACCACCGGTCACGATCAGCGCCGCGGCCGCCGACGGCGAGGGTGACGGTGAGGGCGAGGGTGACGGTGAGGGCGAGGGCGAGGGCGAAGGCGAAGGCGAAGGCGAGGGTGACCTGAGCGACTGCAGCGGCGCAGCCTGCGAGTCCTGCTCGCCAGGCGGGTGTCGTCGGTTCGGGCCTTGCCGCGGGAGTGACCGTCGGCGCGTTGCGGGGCGAGAAAATGCTCGGTACGACCGGCCTGTCCGGGCTGCCGGCCGCGCTGTTCACCGTCGGCTCTGCCGGTGCCGCCATCGAGGTGGGCATGCTGGCGGAGCGGGGTGGCCAAGGACGACCGTCTGGCTGCACCCGCCGTCAGTCGTGGTGACTCGCCGCGAGCGAGGCTTCGCCCAGAAGTGGCGGTTGCGTTCGCGGCCAACAGTCGCTTCTCGGCATGATCGGGCGTGGGCGGTTCCGAACCTACGCGAGGTATGCAGCGTCGGTTCTGGAGTGGCGGCGTGGCGCGGATCTCGAAGAGACAAGTGTGTGCCGGCGAGAAAGGGAGCGGGGCGGGCACGAGCAGCGGACGGTAAGGCAGCGGGACAGCGCGATTGGCGAGGCGGCTTGATATGGGCGGGGAGGCGGGTGACAGGGGCGCCGGGGGCTCGCGGGCGACCGTGGCCGCGGCGATGACGTGGCTGCTGTCGAGGTAGCGGTGGGCGAGGCGGTCGCTCAACCGGCGGGTTGTCGAGCCAAGGGACGTAGGGGCTCAGCGGCGGCAGGTCAGCGGGGAAGCCCGTGATCGGCGCAGGGGGAAATCGCTTCTGCGTCGGCGCGGGCCCGCACGCGCGGTTGAGGCTGTCCGCCGGTGCGAGGTCAACGTCTGCGTGCAGGATCCGCTGGAGATCACCTTCGAGCGTCTGAGTGCGAACAGTCCCGTCCCGTCCGCCAGGTCGACCAGCAGGTCGACGTCGCTGTCGGGGCCGGCCTCACCACAGGCGACGCCACCGAAGACGCGAAGGGCTGCTGGCGCCGGTGCGCTGCACGGCGGCAAGGATGGCCCGGCGGTGCCGCCGCGACCGGCGTCCCAGGGGCGAGCCAGGGAGCCCCCTACGGAGTCGTCGTCGCCGTTCCAGTCGAACGGTGAGCCGCGCCCCTGGCGGCGACGAGACGCGACAAGGTGGTAGCGCCCGGCTCTCGCTTGTGGGACTCGTAAGCGCTGACCACGCTCTGCTCGGCGCCAGCGCAGTGTCCGACCGCGGCCTGTGACGGGCCCGCGCGCAACCGTGCCTCTCCCAGCAGCGGCCGACGTGAGGTCATGCAGGGACGACCTCAAGTTTTGATCATGGGGTGGTGCCTGCTCAGGACGTTTGGGGCACGGCGGGGCGGCTGCCGTAGCGGTGCGTCGTGTCGTCGACACCCTGGGGCGAGGTCGGTCTCGAGGGGCCGAGCACCCCGCTGACCTGCGGTGGGGCGCTTCTGGGGCAGCCGGGCCGGGGGTGGGGCGCGTCTGGGGCAGGTCGAGGAGACGCTGCCGGGCGCCATGCGGCCACTCTCCCCGGGAGCTCACGATGGATCACCTCGACCCGCAGGACCTGCGTGACCTGCCGCTCGCCCTCGACCTGCCCCAGGCGGCCACCCTGCTGGGCATCAGCCGGACCGCGGCCTACGAGCTCGTGCGCACGAACGGCTGGCCCAGCCCGGTCCTGCGGCTGGGCCACCGGATCAAGATCCCCACCCAGCCGCTGCTCGAGCTGCTCGGCTTGTCCACAGCCTCGCGAACTGGGCAGCCCGAAGCCCCCAGGGCCCAGGCAGGCTGACAGGTCATGCCCGGCACGGTGTTCAAGCGATGCGGCTGTCGTGATGACGACGGCAAGTTTCTCGGCGCCGACTGCCCGAAGCTCACGGGCAAGACCACGGCGCCTGGTCCTTCAAGGTCGAGCTCCCCGTCGGATCCGACGCGCGGCGCCGGCGGGCAGGTACCGGCGGGTTCGCCACCAAGCGGGAGGCCGAGGTCGCGCTCACCGACCTGCTCGACCGGGTCAACAAGCGCACCCACGTCGGCATTGGAAAGCAGACGGTGGGGGAGTACCTCGAGACGTGGCTCGCCGGGAAGGCCGCCCTGCGCAGCACGACGGCCAAGAGCTACCGCGAGCACCTCGACCTCTACCTGCTGCCGGCCCTCGGCCACCTGAAACTCACCGAGCTGCACGAGACCGACGTCGAGTCGCTGTTCGCGGCCATGCGGCTGATCGGCGTCCCGGGTGCGTCGAGGACCGCCAACCCGGAGCTGTCGGCGATCCTGGCCGCCCGCAAGACCAGCCAGACCCCGAAGCGGCTTGCCCCGGCGAGCCAGCGGCGCGTCCACGCGACCCTGCGGGCGGCGCTGAACACCGCGGTGAAGCGCCGGCTCATCGCCTACAACCCTGCCGTGCACATCGAGCTGCCCAGAGGGCACCGTCCCGAAGCGGTCGTCTGGAACGCGGAGCGGACCGCTCAATGGCGCACCTGGCGCGACCGCAGGCGCGAGCTCACCGAGGCCGTCATCGTCGCCGAACGGAAACTACGACGGGCCGCCAAAGGCGCCGACCCAGCGCCCCTTGAGACGACCATGAATCTGGCCCGAGCCGCGCTGCTCGCCCACACCCGAAGCTGGACCCCACCGGCCGTCGCGGTCTGGACCCCGGCCCAGACCGGCCAGTTCCTCGACAGCATCGAAGGCCACCGGCTGTACGCGCTCTACCATCTCATCGCGTTCCGCGGCCTCCGTCGCGGCGAGGCCATCGGGCTGCCCTGGTTTAACGTCGACCTCGACAACGGCTTCCTGACAGTCAGCACCCAGATCGTGCAGCTCGGCTGGGCCACCGAGCACGCCGCCCCCAAGTCCGACAGCGAGGGGGGTCGTCGCCCTCGACGTCGGCACCATCGCCGTCCTCAGAGAGCACCGAAGCCGACAGCACCAAGAGGCCGCCGCCCACCCCACCGTCTGGCAGAACACGGGCCTGGTGTTCACCCGCGAGGACGGCACCGAGCTCCACCCCGAGCTGGCCAGCCGCACCTTCGACCGGCTCGTCCGCGACGCCGACCTGCCGCCGTTGCGGCTGCACGACCTACGGCACGGCGCGGCGACGTTGGCGTTGGCCGCCGGTGTCGACCTGAAGGTCGTCTCGTCCATGCTGCGGCACTCCTCGATCACCATCACTGCCGACACCTACATCTCGGTGCTACCCGAGACCGCCCGCGCCGCAGCCGAAGCGGCGGCCGCAGTCGTGCCGCGCCGGTCCGTCCCGGCCCGCACCGGCCGCTCCGGTCCCACATTGGTCCCACATGATCTTGGAGAACGACTCTGGGCCCCTACCCCGAAAGGTAAAGACCGAGGTCACAACGGGTGCGCCGCCAGGGACTTGAACCCCGAACCCGCGGATTAAGAGTCCGCTGCTCTGCCAATTGAGCTAGCGGCGCTGGTCGTACGGCGGGGGACACTAGCAGGGACGGGTCCTCAGGCGCGCAGTCCCTCGGCTCGCCGGGCGTCGGCCAGCAGCTGCTCGAACTCCTCGGCGTGCAGCTCGGCGAGCGCGTCCAGCGCAGCGCGCCGCGCCCGCCGATCGCGGACCTCGAGGTCACCGCTGCCCGTCTTGCCCAGCAGCGGCAGCCGCTCAGCGGGCGGCGTCGGCGTCCGGGGCGCCCGCAGCGTCGTCACGGCTGAGGCACGGGCTGACCGGGGCCTGGGTGCGGGACCGGCGAGGCAGGCCTGGCAGGTGGCGGCCTCACCGTCGTACGCCTCTGCGGGGAGGACCTTGCGGCAGGTGTCGCACTTGCGCCACACCGCCACTGCCAACCTCCTCGAGTCCCGGTCCTGCACTGTCACCGTACGGGCGTCGACCGGAGGCCGTCCGACTGGCAGGCTGCTGTGCACCACATCACAGGAGGCCAAGCGTGGACCTGACCGCGACCATGCAGGACGCTCAGCTCACCGTTGCGTCGATGCTCGCGCACAGCCGGCGGGTCTACGCCACGAGCGTGGTGCGCACGTTCGAGGGAGACGGTGCCCGCGAGGCGACGTACGCCGAGATCGGGGACCGCGCGGAACGGCTGGCGGCCGCCCTGGCCGGTCTTGGTATCGGCCAGGGTGACCGCGTCGGCACCTTCCTGTGGAACACCCAGGAGCACCTGGAGGCCTACCTCGCCGTGCCGTCCATGGGCGCCGTCCTGCACACGGTCAACCTGCGGCTGTTCCCCGAGCAGCTGGCTTACGTCGTCGACCACGCCCAGGACAAGGTCGTGATCGTCGACGCCAGCGTCCTGCCGCTGCTGTTGAAGGTGGCCGACCAGCTGCCACGAGTCGAGGCCTACATCCTCGTCGGGCAAGGTGATGCGAGTGGGCTGGGCAAGCCCGTGCATGCGTACGACGAGCTGCTGGCGGGCGCTTCGCTGCCGTACGCCTGGCCCGAGCTGGACGAGCGCAGTCCGGGCGCCATGTGCTACACGAGCGGGACGACCGGCAACCCGAAGGGTGTCGTCTACAGCCACCGCTCGATGTACCTGCACTCGATGGCCAGCGGGGGCGGCAACACCTTCGCGCTCACCGAGCACGACTCGATCCGGGTGTGCCGATGTTCCACGCGAACGCCTGGGGGCTGCCGTACTCCGGCTGGATGGCCGGGTCGGACTTCGTGATGCCCGGGCGCTTCCTGCAGGCGGAGCCGCTCGCCCGCATGATCGGCGAGCTGCAGCCCACGGTGGCCGGTGCTGTCCCGACCATCTGGAACGACCTGCTGGCGTACGTCGACGAGCACGACACCGACTTGTCATCGCTGCGGCTGGTCGTCTGCGGCGGCTCCGCGGTCCCGCTGTCGCTCATGCAGGCGTTCGAGCAGCGGCACGGCGTCCGGATCATCCAGGCGTGGGGGATGACCGAGACCTCACCGCTGGCGGCTGTCTCGCACTCACCGAAGGGCTCCGCGCCCGACGCGTGGGAGTACCGCTCCAAGACCGGTCGCATCTCGATGGGGGTTGAGCTGCGGCTGATCGGTGAGGCCGGTGACGTGCTCCCCTGGGATGGGGAGTCGGTCGGTGAGATGCAGGTCCGGGGTCCATGGGTGACCGGTGCCTACCACCTCGATCCCGACCCGGAGAAGTTCTCGGACGGTTGGCTGCGCACCGGCGACGTCGCGTCCGTGACACCGGACGGCTTCGTCCAGATCACCGACCGCAGCAAGGATGTCATCAAGTCCGGCGGCGAGTGGATCAGCTCGGTCGAGCTGGAGAACGCCCTGATGGCACATCCCGCCGTACGTGAGGCGGCGGTGGTGGCGGTACCCGACGAGCGCTGGGACGAGCGTCCCCTCGCGTGCGTCGTGCTGCGCGAGGGGGTGACCGCCACTCCGGCGGATCTCTGCGGCTACCTAGCCGACAAGGTTGCCAAGTGGTGGTTGCCCGAGCGCTGGACCTTCATCGGTGAGGTGCCCAAGACCAGTGTCGGCAAGTTCGACAAGAAGGTGCTGCGGGCGCAGCACGCCGACGGCGAGCTGCAGGTCGAGCAGGTTGAGGGCGCCGCTACTTGACCGCCGCGATCGCTGGGTCCTGAGGTGAGCTCACGACCACCAGAAGCGCGCCGGCATCGACCTGCATTCCCTGCTGTGCAGGTAGCTCGGCGACGACGCCGGCCACGGGGGCCCGGACGGCGTGCTCCATCTTCATCGCCTCCAGCACCAGCAGCACTGCGCCAGCCGGCACCTGCTGACCCGGCTCGACCGCAACCCGCAGCACCGTCCCCGGCATCGGCGCGGTGAGGGCTCCGGCTGCGACGGCCAGACCGGGTTGCGGGAAGCGCGGGTCCTCCGTGAGCCCGGAGTGGCCGAGAGACGAGTCGACCCACGCAATGTCACCGAGGGCCACGGTGAAGACCCGGCGGACCCCTGCCACCGTCAGGTCCACCCGGCCGGGAGTGGCGGACCAGAGGTGGACGTCCAGGAGGTCTCCGTCGACCGAGGCGCACAGGCCGCCTCGGCGCAGCTCGTACGCCACCGACCTGCCACCGTAGGAGGCGGTCTGCGGCTGGCTCGGCACGTTGCGCCAGCCGCCCGGCAGGTTGGTGGCGCGCGAGGAGGACGAGGCGAGCGCCGCGACCAGGGCATGGATGGCCTGCACCTCAGGCGGCGGCGGGGCGCCGAGTACGGCCGGGTCATGCCGGTCGAAGAAGCAGGTGTCGACGTCGTTGTCCGCCCAGGCGGTCGACCGCAGCAGCCGCACGAGCAGGTCACGGTTGGTCCTCAACCCGTGCAGTACCGCGCCGTCCAGCGCAGCGGCCAGTCGGGCGCTCGCCTGCTCGCGGGTCGCCCCGTGCGCGACCACCTTGGCGAGCATTGCGTCATAGTGCACGCCCACGACCGAGCCGCTCTCGACGCCTGCGTCGACGCGGACGCCTGCGCCACAGGGAATGTCGAAGCGGGTCAGCCTGCCGGTCTGGGGAAGGAATGCGGCGTCCTCGGCGTAAAGCCGGGCCTCCACGGCGTGCCCTGTGAGCACCGGCTGGAGGGCCTCGCGGGGCAGGCGTTCACCGCGAGCGACGGCGATCTGCAGGGCGACGAGGTCGAGCCCGGTCACCAGCTCGGTCACGGGGTGCTCCACCTGCAGCCGGGTGTTCATCTCGAGGAAGAAGAACTCCCCGGAACACGCGAGGACGAACTCCACGGTGCCGGCTCCCGTGTAGCCGACCGCACGCGCAGCAGCCACCGCCGCCGCAGACAGCCGCTCCCTCAGCCCCGCGTCGACTGCCGGGGACGGCGCCTCCTCGACGACCTTCTGGTGCCGGCGCTGGATGGAGCAGTCCCGCTCGAACAGAGCGACGACCTGGTTGTGAGTGTCGGCCAAGATCTGCACCTCGACGTGCCGGGGTCGCTCCAGGTAACGCTCGAGGAAGACGGTCCCGTCCCCGAACGACGCCTCCGCCTCCCGGCGAGCGCTGGCCACCGCCTCGTCGAGCTCCCCGGCCGTCCGCACGATGCGCATGCCGCGGCCACCCCCGCCCGCTGAAGCCTTGACCAGCAGGGGGAACCCGACGGCTGAGGCGGCCTCGCTCGGGTCTGCGGAGCCGGGTAGGCAGGGGACGCCAGCGGCCGCTACCAGGTCCTTGGCCCGCAGCTTCGAGCCCATCACCTCGATCGCCGACGGCGGCGGGCCGACCCACGTCAGCCCGGCATCCAGGACCGCCTGGGCGAAGGCGGCGTCCTCCGACAAGAAGCCGTAGCCGGGATGCACGGCGTCCGCCCCGGCCGCACGCGCGGCGGCGACGATGAGGTCGGCGCGCAGGTAGGTGTCGGCTGGTGCGCAACCCGGCAGTAGAACGGCGGCGTCAGCCTCGGCGACGAACGGCATCCTTGCGTCAGGATCGGAGAACACCGCCACGGTGCCGATGCCGAGGTCGCGGCAGGTGCGGAAGATGCGACGGGCGATCTCCCCCCGGTTGGCAACCAGAAGCCGCTGCACCCCGGTCACATCCGGAAGACCCCGAAGCCACCGCGGACACCGCGGAACTCCGTGCCGTTGACGACCGCCAGGCACAGCCCCAGGACGGTGCGGGTGTCACGCGGGTCGATGATGCCGTCGTCGTAGACCCGGCCGGAGTTGGCTAGAGCCAGTGACTCCGCTTCGATCTGCGCCTCGACCAGTGAGCGCATCTGAGCATCGGCGTCCTCGTCGTAGGGCAGGCCGCGCGACTCGGCTGACTGCCGGCCGACGATGGACAGGACGCCGGCGAGCTGCGCCGGCCCCATCACCGCCGACTTGGCGTGCGGCCAGGAGAACAGGAACCGCGGCCCGAACGCACGGCCGCACATCCCGTAGTTGCCGGCGCCGTACGACGCGCCGATGACGACTGTCAGGTGCGGCACCGTCGAGTTGCTGACGGCGTTGATCATCTTGGCGCCGTCCTTGATGATCCCGTCCTGCTCATAGGTCTTGCCCACCATGTAGCCGGTGGTGTTCTGCAGGAAGACCAACGGGGTGTCGCTGGAGTTGGCGAGCTGGATGAACTGTGCCGCCTTGTCGGCCTCCTGCCCGAACAGCACGCCGCGTGCGTTGGCCAGGATCCCCACGGGCCACCCGTGGATGCGGGCCCAGCCGGTGACCAGGCAGGAGCCGTAGAGCGGCTTGAACTCATCGAAGTCCGAGTCGTCGACCACGCGCGCCAGGACGTCACGCGGGTCGAAGGGCACCCGCAGGTCCACCGACGCGATAGCCAGCAGCCCTTCGTCGTCGTACCGGGGAGGGAGGCAGATCGGGGCCGGGCTGGGGGTGAGGTTGAGGCGTTTGATGATGTCGCGGCCCAGCCGGATGGCGTCCACCTCGTCCTCGGCGAGGTGGTCGGCCAGGCCGCTGATGCGGGCGTGCATCTCGGCTCCGCCGAGCGACTCGTCGTCGCTGTCCTCACCCGTCGCCATCTTCACCAGTGGCGGTCCACCGAGGAACACCTTGGCCCGTTCCCGGACCATGACGACGTGGTCGCTCATGCCCGGGACGTAGGCGCCCCCGGCTGTGGAGTTGCCGAAGACCAGGGCGAGCGTGGGGATGCCCTCGCTGGACAGGCGGGTCAGGTTGCGGAACATCACCCCGCCGGGGATGAAGATCTCGGCCTGCGTCGGAAGGTCGGCGCCACCCGACTCGACGAGATTGACCAGCGGCAGGCGGTTCTCGCGCGCAATCTCCATGGCCCGACCCACCTTCTTGCCGGTGAACGGGTTGGACGCGCCGCCGCGCACGGTCGGGTCGTTGGCGATGAACAAGCAGTTCACCTCGTGGACCGGACCGATCCCGGTCACGACCGACGCTCCTACCGGGAAGCTCGAGCCGTACGCCGCCACCGGCATCAGCTCGAGGAACGGCGCATCACGGTCGAGCATCAGCTCGATCCGCTCGCGGGCCAGCAGCTTGCCGCGGCCGCGGTGCCGGTCGACGTACGCCGGACCGCCGCCGGCGCGGGCCGCGTCGAGCTGCACCTCGAAAACGGCGAGCTGCTCCAGCATCGCTTGCCGACGCGCCAGGGCATCGACGCCGCGGAGGTCGACGCGGTCGGCCAGGACGGTCACGCCGTGCACCCTAGCGGCACGTGAACGCCGGTTAGCATGATGTGCATGCTGCGCTCTTTGTACGACTCCGAGCACAACGCCTTCCGGTTGAGCGTGCGGGCCTTCTGCGAGAAGCAGATCGCGCCCTTCCACGCCGAGTGGGAAGAGGCCGGGCTGGTCGACCGTTCGCTCTGGCTCGAGGCCGGCAAGCAAGGGCTGCTGGGCATGGACGTCGACGAGCAGTACGGCGGCGGCGGAGTCAAGGACTTCCGCTACAACTGCGTCGTCGCCGAGGAGGTCACTCGGGTCGGTGGCAGCGGTGTCGGGTTCACGCTGCACAACGACGTAGTCGCGCCGTACCTCAACGACCTGTGCACCGATGAGCAGAAATCACGATGGCTGCCGTCCTTTGTCACCGGCGAGACCATCACGGCGATCGCTATGTCCGAGCCAGGTGCGGGTTCGGACCTGCAAGGCCTGAAGACGACGGCTCGCCGCGACGGCACCGACTGGGTCATCTCGGGGTCGAAGACCTTCATCACCAACGGCATCCACGCCGACCTCGTCCTGGTGGTCGCGCGCACCGACGCGGACGCCGGCGCGCACGGCTTCTCGTTGCTGGCCGTGGAACGTGGCATGACCGGCTTCGAGCGGGGCCGCAACCTCGACAAGGTCGGCATGAAGGCCCAGGACACCGCCGAGCTGTTCTTCGACGACGTACGCGTGCCCGCCGAGAACCTGATCGGCAAGGAGGGTGGCGGCTTCGTCCATCTCATGACGGCACTGCCGCAGGAACGGCTCTCGATCGCGGTCGTCGCCGTCGCGGCGTCCCGGCTGGTGCTGGACCGCACCGTGGCCTACTGCAAGGAGCGCAAGGCCTTTGGCAAGCCGATCGGCTCGTTCCAGCACAACCGGTTCGTGCTGGCCGAGATGGAGACCGAGGTCTGCATCGCGGAGCAGTACCTCGATCGCGCGGTGCTCGAGCACAACGCCGGCCGGTTCGACGTGAAGGACGCTGCCATGGCCAAGTGGTGGACGACCGAACTGCAGAAGCGCGTCGTCGACCAGTGCGTACAGCTGCACGGCGGCTACGGCTACATGCTGGAGTACCCGGTCGCCAAGGCGTTCGTGGACTCCCGCGTCCAGACCATCTACGGGGGTACGACCGAGATCATGAAGGAGATCATCGGCCGCAGCATGGGCGTCTGATGGGGGTCCGCAACTGGCACGACAGGCTGCGCGGCGGCGAGATTCGGGCCCACGAGGCACTGCCCCCGCACTACCCCACCTGCTTCGGCTGCGGGCCGCAGTGCGAGGCGGGACTGCACGTCCTGGCCCACCTCGAGGGCTCGGAGGTGGTCACGACCCACGTCTTCGCCCGCCATCACAGCGGAGCGCCCGGCATCGTCCACGGCGGGCTGGTGAGCGCGCTGGTGGACGACGTCCTGGGCTACCTCCTCTACGTGATCCGGGAGCCCGGCGTCACTCGCCGCCTCGAGGTCGACTACGTCAAGCCGGTGCTGATCGGCGTCGCGTACGACGTCCGCGCCCGCATCGACCGGCGGGACGGCCGCAAGGTCTTCGTCTCCTGTGAGGGGGCCGGCCCTGATGGGGTGCGCGCCTTCGCCGCGACGGGCTTGTTCATCGTCGTGCCGCTCGAGCACTTCGACCAGGGCACCGGCGGCAGTGGCGGGGACCCGGTCGCGCTCTGACCAGTGAGGCCCTTGCGGGAGACATCGGACCGTGCGCCGGCTCGCGACTCTCAGCGGCGTGCGGGCGCCCGCCGGGCCAGCAGGGCGGACAGCGCCATCCGCCTCAGCAGCAGGCTGAGCCGGTCGGCCGGCACCTTGGCGTCGAACAGGGCGGTCGCGTTGAGCAACGCGAGCGTCGACCCCACGGCGACCGCGACCTCCTCGGCCGACAGGTCATCGCGCAGAGGGGTGACCACGTCGCGCCAGACCAGCTCGTAGGACCGCTGCCGAGCCCGCAGCGAGCGTCGTACGTCGTCGGACAGTGCCCGCTGCTCGCGAACCCAGACTCCCAGCAGTTCTCGCTCCCCGACGGCGAAGTCGACGTGCAGCTCGACCAGCGCCTCGAGCGCCGCGTGCGGCTCGCCCTGGGTGGCAGGCACGGCGCGGGCCAGGTCCAGCATGCGGTCCATGGCGCGGTCGCACAGCGACTCCAGCAGGGCCTGCTTGGAGGTGAAGTGCCGGTAGACCCCCGGTCCGGTGATCCCGGCGGCGGCGCCGATGTCATCGATCCCGACAGCGTGGTAGCCGCGGGCCGCGAACAGGTCGGCAGCCGCCTGCAACAACCGCTCACGTCGAGGTGTCACCGAGCCAGGTTAGCCTGCGTTCACATCGTCGCCCGTGCCGCCGGAGGTGCCCGATCACGCCCGAGCTGAGCGCCCTGATAGCGGACCTGCGCCTTGAGCAGGCCGAGCTGGCTGCACTGGTGCACGGTGCCGATCTCGACGCATCGACACCGGCCACGGGCTGGGACGTACGCGACGCGATCAGCCATCTGCGCGGCACCGATCGCGAGGCTGACAAGGCCGCGACCCGCCCCGAGCTCTTTCTGTCCGAGCTGCCGGCGATCGCCCAGGACATCGAGGCTTTCCTAATTGGCCAGCTCGTCGAAGGCAGGGCGCTCGGTGACCGGCTGCTCGAGGAGTGGCAGCAGTCCTTTAACCGGTTGACCGAGACGCTGGCGGGGATCGCGCCGGAGGCCAGGGTGCCCTGGTACGGCCCGCCGATGAGCGCCGCGTCCTTCACCACGGCCCGGCTGATGGAGTACTGGGCGCACGGCCAGGACGTCGCCGACGGCCTGGGCGCGACCCGTGAGCCGACCGCGCGGCTGCGGCACATCGCCCACCTCGGAGTGCGGACGCGCGCCTTCGCCTACGTCAACCGCTCGATGGCGGTGCCGGACACCGGCGTGCGGGTGCGGTTGGTGGCGCCGGACGGTTCCACCTGGGAGTGGGGCAGCGGCCCTGACGAGGTGTCCGGTCCGGCCCTGGACTTCTGCCTGCTGGTGACGCAGCGCCGGCACCGGGACGACCTCGCCCTGCACGCGACAGCGGGGACGGCCAATGAGTGGCTGAGCCTGGCGCAGGCGTTCGCCGGACCTCCCGGCCCCGGCCGGGCAGCCTGCGCTTCCGGCCGCGAACGGACCGGATCCACACCCGGTCCGGACCCGACAGGATCGGCTCACGGCACCGGCCGGGCAGCGTCGAGCTCTGGTGCATGAGCCGCTGGGACACCCCGGAGCGCAACGCACTTCGTCGGCTGGCGCGTGACGTGACGGCCAGGGAGGTGGCGCCGTACATGGCCGCGTGGGAGCGGGAGGGCCTGCTGCCCCGCAGCCTGCACCGCACCTTCGCCGATGCCGGCCTCCTGGGCGTCGGCTTCCCCGAGCAGGTCGGTGGCAGCGGCGGGGACAGCGTGGACGCCGCGATCGTCAGCGAGGAGCTGATCGGAGGCGGCGGGAGCGGCGGTCTGGTAGCGAGCCTCTACACGCACGGGATCGCCCTGCCGCACATCGTCCACGCCGGCAGCCCGGCCCTGATCGACCGCTACGTCCGGCCGACGCTCACCGGCGAGCTGATCGGCGCCCTGGCTGTGACCGAGCCGAGCGGCGGCTCGGACGTCGCCCGGCTACGGACCCGGGCCGTGCGCGACGGCGACTCCTACGTCGTGACCGGCATAAAGACCTACATCACCAGTGGCATCCGGGCCGACTTCGTGACGACCGCCGTCCGCACCGGCGACGAGGGCCACGCCGGCATCAGCCTGCTGGTCATCGACAAGGGCCTGTCCGGCTTCTCGGTGAGCCCGCCCATGGCCAAGATGGGTTGGCACTGCAGCGACACCGCCGAGCTGTCTTTCGACGAGGTACGCGTGCCGGTCGCCAACCTGGTCGGCCAGGAGGGGTCCGGCTTCGTCCTGATCATGAAGCAGTTCCAGTCCGAGCGGCTGGGGCTGGCGGTCCAGGCGGTCGCGACCGCGCAACGCTGCCTGGATCTGGTGCTCCCGTGGGTACGGGACAGGGAGACGTTCGGTCGTGCGCTGGCCGACCGGCAGGTCGTGCGGCACAAGATCGCCCGGATGGCCCGACAGGTGTGGACGGCCAGGTCAGCGGTCCGCGCGGCGTACGAGGCCTGGCTGGCGACCGGTGACGCGGTCATGGAGGTGTCCATGGCCAAGAACACCGCGTGCCTCGCCTGCGACACCGTTGTGGACGAAGCGGTGCAGCTGTTCGGCGGGCTGGGCTACCTGCGGGACAGTGAGGTCGAGCGGCACTACCGCGACAGCCGCATCTTGCGCATCGGCGGCGGCACGGACGAGATGATGGACGAGGTGGTGGCCAAACGGCTCGGCCTGTAGGTCAGCCCCGGACCGGCCGGTCGGCCTGCAGGTCCGCCCCGGACCGGCCGGTCGGCCTGCAGGTCCGCCCCGGATCGTTCGGGACGGACCTACAGGGCTACAGCAGTTCGTCGCCGGTGGCCTTGGCTACCTCGGTGTCACCGGCCGCGCCGTCGGCCTCGCGCTCGAAAGTGTCCTCGACCGCCAGGTTGCTGTCGGTCTGGCCGGCGACCTCTCGCTGCAGCTCGGCCTCGGACACGCCTTCTCCCGCGGGGGCGGTGTTACCGGCGTCGGTGGCCGGGGTGGTGTCGGACTGCTCGTTCATGGCGCTCCCTGAAGTTGCTGGCTCTGCGGTCGCCCGGCTCCTACCCGTTGCCGGGTCCGCTGCACGCGTGACATCTGCCTCAGGCATAAGGGAAGCACCGCAGGCTGGCCCGGCCGGCCCGCAGCGGTGCGACAATGGTGCGCACGTCATGGCGAGCACACCCCGCGAACGTTGCAGAGCACGGCCTGTCCCCGCTTCACCCGCCCGTCGCAAGACCTTGTCGAGGAGATCTTTCGAGCATGAGTGCTGCGGTTCCTGAGCAGACCCGGTCGCGACCCCGCACCGCGCCGCGCAAAGCCGGCGCCGTCGCCGTCGAGGTCGTCGAATCGCTGGCAGCGATTGACGCGGCTGCTCCGGCGCCCAAGAAGGTCAAGGACCGCGCCAAGAAGGCCGTCAGGGCTCCCGCCGCCAAGGCGTCAACAGCCACGTCACCTGAAGCCAAGGGACCAGCCGCCAAGGCGCCAGCAGCCATGTCACCCGAAGCCAAGGGACCAGCCACCAAGGCACCAGCCAGCAAGGCACCAGCCAGCACGGCTCAAGCCAGCAAGGCACCTGCCATCAAGGCATCCGCCACCAAGGCACCGGGCAAGAAGTCCGCCGCCGCAGCGCCGGTCATTGCGGCCGCGGCGGCGGACAACGGGTCCGGGGCCACCGGCGCCGGGACGGTCGGACCCGGGATCGACGTCACCGAGATCACCCCCGAGGAGCCGACCGAGGAGGAGATCGCGGCCGAGGCGGAGGCCGAGGACGCCGCGGAGATCGAGGCCGGTGCGACCCTGTCGGTCGACGTCCTGCGGCTGTACCTCAACCAGATCGGTCGGGTGCCGCTGCTGACCGCCGAGATGGAGGTCGAGCTGGCCCGCGCGATGGAGGCCGGGCTGTTCGCGGCGGAGCGGCTCACCCAGGGGGGCAAGATCAGCCCCACCCTTCGGGCCGATCTGCAGCTCATCGTACGTGAGGGCGAGCGCGCCAAGCAGCACATGCTCGAGGCCAACCTGCGCCTGGTCGTCAGCGTCGCCAAGAAGTACGCCGGACGCGGGATGGGCCTGACCGACCTGATCCAGGAAGGCAACCTGGGGCTCATCCGGGCGGTCGAGAAGTTCGACTACACCAAAGGCTTCAAGTTCTCCACCTACGCCACCTGGTGGATCCGGCAGGCGCTGACCCGGGCCATGGCCGACCAGGCCCGCACCATCCGGCTCCCCGTCCACATGGTCGAGCAAGTCAACAAGATCCGCCGCGTCGAGCGCGACCTCGTCGTACAGCTCGGGCGCAAGCCGACGGCTGCCGAGATCGCCGTCGAGGTCGACCTCACGCCCGAACGGGTCGAGGAGATCCGCTCCTACAACCGCGATCCCGCGTCGCTGGACGCCCTCATCGGCGAGGACAGCGACGCCAGCCTGGGTGACTTCATCGAGGACGAGCACGCCGTCATGCCGGGCGAGGCCGCGGCCTTTTTGCTGATGCGCGAGGAGCTGTCGGCGGTGCTGGCCAGCCTCACCGACCGCGAGCGCCGAGTGATGGAGATGCGGTACGGCCTGGTCGACGGGCAGCCGCGGACGCTGGACGATATCGGCAAGGACTTCAACCTGACCCGCGAGCGGATCCGCCAGATCGAGGGCAAGACGCTGTCCAAGCTGCGACACCCCAGCCGCTCCGCGTCGCTGCGGGACTACCTGGACGACTAACCTGACGGGCGTGCTACGGCTGGCGTTCACTCCGCGCTGGCTGCTGCGTCACCTGCTGGCGTTGTTGCTGGTCGCGGTCTGCTGCGTCGCTGCCCGCTGGCAGTTCCTGCGGGCCGTGCACCGGCACAGCATCCTGAACTGGAGCTACACCCTCGAGTGGTCGATGTTCGCCGGGTTCGTCGTCCTGGCCTGGGGCTGGTTCCTGCGGGACGAGGTACGCGGCCCACAACCTGAGGTGGCGCCGACGCAGCCCACGGCGGTCCCCGTCCTCCCGCCGCCCGCTGCGGCCGAGCCTGTGCAGGACGACGACCCGGAGCTAGCGGCGTACAACGCTTACCTGGCAGGGCTTCGCGCGAGAGAGACCACGTGACGGACGTCGCGGCGAAGGGCTCCGACGGCGCCTTGGTGCGCTACCGCGTCTTGGCCTACGTCGTCGGCACGCTGCTCGTCGTCCTCGTCATCGGCGTCATTATCAGCAACCGGACCATCGAGGTCGTGCTGGGCACCGCCCACGGCTACCTCTACATCGCCCTGCTGATCACGATCGCCGACCTCTGGCGGCGGCGCCGGTTCCCGCTGGTGTGGGTGCTGATGGTGGCACTGGCCGGCACGATTCCGTTCCTGTCGTTCGTCGCCGAGCGCCAGGTCACCGCCAGGGTGCGCGACGGCCGGCTCTGAGCCCCCCGGGTCAGCGCGTCGTGTGTGTCGCCATTGAACTGGACCCCCGAAGGTCAGGGCTGAAGCGTCGCGTTCCCGCGGGGAACGCCAGAGGCGCCCCGGCCGCGGCCGAGGCGCCTCTGAACGGTGCTGCTAGTGCAGGCTGGCGGTGCCGTTCGGCGTGCCGTTCCCGGTCGGGCCGTCGTAACCGGTGCCGGCGGTGCAGAAGTACGACGGGAAGCGATTGCAGCGACCGTTGCTGCCGCTGACCACGTCATACAGCGAGGCGCCGGAGGTGTAGAGCGTGGCGGCCGGGTAGGCGGTCGTCACGCCGGCGACGGCGTACATGCCGCCGACCAGGGGAGCAGCCACGCTGGTGCCGCCGAAGACCAGCCAGTTGGCCCCGCCGGTCGAGCCGTAACTGTCGTAAACGGCCACGCCGGTGTTCGGGTCGGCGACCGCCGAGATGTCACTGCCCATCCGCTTTGCGCAGCCAGCGTCGTGCTGCCAGGTCGGCTTGGCGATGTACGCCGAGCAGCCGCTGCCGCCGCCGGACCAGGCGGTCTCGGTGAAGCCGCGGGTCGTGCTGCTGCGGGCGAGGTTCGTGCCGCCGACGTCCACGACGTACTGCGAGCTGGCCGGGAACTGCGCGCCGAAGCCGCTGTCACCCGAGCTGACGGTGACCGCGATGCCGGGCTGGTTGTAGGCCGCCTGGGCGGTGACCTCGCCGGAGTACTCGCTGCCGCCGTAAGAGTTGCTGATCACCTTGGCGCCCTTGGCGGCGGCGGTCTTGACAGCCGCGCTGAGGTCGGCGAACGACGCGCTGTTGCCGCCGACATAGATGATCGAGCAGCTCGGGCAGGCCGCGGAGGCCATGTCGAGGTCCAGCGCCTCCTCCTGGCCCCAGCCGGTGTCACCCGCCGGCAGCGTCGTGCCACCGCTCTGGTTGTACTGCGTGATGGTGATAGGCCCGAGGCCGAACTGGCTGCGGTAGGCGTTGAGGTCGGCCTGCGCCGTCGGGCTGGCGTAGGCGTCCACAATCGCAATGGTGTTGGTGGAGCCGTTGCGCGGGATCGAGTAGGCCTTGACGAGGTCTGCAGGCGCGTAGCCGGACGAGTAGGTCGTCGTGGCGTTCGGCGTCACCTTGTCGGCCTTGGTGACGATGTGCGCGTCGCACGCAGCGAAGCCCTGGGGGGCTCGGGCGCAGACCGCCTTCTCGCTGTGCGCGGAGGAGGCAGCGGCCGAGGTGGCCAGGCTAGGGACCAGGGCGGTGGAGGTGAGCGCTAGTACGGCGAGGGCGAGGGTGCGACGACTCATGCAGGGATCTCCCGGTGAGGTGCTCTTGGTCACTCCCGAGTCGGGAGTATTTGCGTACTGTGCCCCATATCGTCGGGTCAGTCACTAGCTCGACGGCATCTCGTCGGGTGCCGTCCGCTGCCTCGCGGTTCGGCTAGGCCCGCAGCCGACGGTGTCGGCAGACGCCGGCGCCCAGCAGGAGCAGTCCGCCGGCCAGGGGGAACCGCAGGTCGAGGCCGGTCGTCGCGAGGGCTCGGTGGTCCGATGAGCCGGCCGGTGAGCCCGAGCTCGAGGCCGTGCTGCTGTGGGTTTCGGAGCCGGCCGTGGAGCGCGAGCTCGTGTCCGTGCTGTTGTGGGTGTCGGAGCCAGGGCGGCGTCCGTCCTTGCTGCCGCCCGTTGCCTGGCTGCAGGTCTGGCCGACGACGTACGGCGCACCGATGCCGGCATCCGGCGCACTGTCGGTGGTGGCGACGAAGCGCAGGCCGGTGCCGAGCACGGACAGGGTCCCGTTGGTCGCGGCACCGGGCAGGGTGAGGCGCGTGCCGTTGCTGGGCGACCCGATGAGCTTGCGGTCGACGGTGAAGACGATGGTGCCGTTCGGGCCGCTGTTGAACTGGCCCTGCGCAGTGCCTGCGGACTTGAAGCTGCCGGCGACGAACTCGCCCGCCCGATAGGTCTGCAGGCCGGGACCGTTGGACGAGGCCTGGACGCCGTAGACCTTGGTCCCCTGCTTCCAGAGCACGCTGTAGAGCGTGCCGGTGGTCGGGCCGACCGGCGGCAGCGGCTCGGCGTCCTTCAGGGTGAGGGTCACCTTCAGCGTCGTGGCGGCGGGGGTCGCGAACTGCACGCTCTTGATGTCGAGGTTGTCCTGGTTGCCGCCGGTGGTCCCGACGAGCAGGCTGCCGGGCGCGTCGCCGACTGGGTCGGTCAGCTGCGGACCGGGACAGGTTGTCCCGTTGGCCCTGAGCGGCGGCGGCTGGTACGTCTTCACCGGCAGCGGGCCGCCGGTAGCCGCGCTCACGCCGCCGTTCTGGCGGATGTAGTTGATCACCGCGGTGCCCGGGTTGGCGGCGTCGGTGGCGTACGCCACGTTGGCGCGTCCGGCCTGGTCGAGGGAGATCTGGAAGAAGTCCAGCAGACTGCGGTCGCCCGCCACCGTGCAGCCGATGCCGTTGTTGCAAATGTCGCCCTTGTGGATTACCGGCGTGACCGCCAGGCCCTGGGAGGTCACCTTTGGTTTCGGAACTGCTCCTGCTGCAGCGGTGGCACCGGTCAGCTGGGTGAACGCGACGGTCCACGTGGTGTTCTTGTCGCCTGGGTCGCGGTGCGTGAGGTTGCTGCCCTTGGCGCCGCCGGTCGAGTGGTACCAGACGACGTCGAGGGCGCCGCTCTTGCCGGCCGCGATCCACGGGAAGATGTCGGCGTTGCCGGAGTCGCCGCCCTTGGCGTTGTCCGGGTTGACCTGGTAGGGCTTCGACCACGTCTTGCCGTGGTCGGTGGACACGGCGTACTGCACGTGCAGCTGGTCGCTCCAGGCGGCGTAGAGGTTGCCCGCCTTGTCAACGGTGACCACCGGGAAGAGCAGGTTCAGCTCCCGCTTGCCGGTCGGGTCGACGAATACCTTGGCGTCCGTCCACGTCTGGCCGCCGTCCAGGCTCTTGCCGACGTAGATGGTGTCCACGTGGTTGTAGTTCTGGTCGAACTGCGCGGCGACGTTGTCGGCCGGGTCCTTTGGCCCCGCGAAGATCGCGTACAACGCGTGCATCTGGTCGCCGTTGCTGTACTTCTGACCGGCGATCGGCTGGTTGCGGTCGGTGACGATGTTGCCGATCTGGTTGCTGTTGGACACCGACGGCCGGGTTTTGGCGTCGATGACGCCCTGGATGCCCAGCACCGGCGCGAACGACGTGTAATGCGCACCTCCGTCGGTGGAGCGAGACACCACGATCTGGTTGTCCGGGATCGCGGTGTGGTAGATCAGGAAGTGCGTCTTCGCCCCGTCCGACGTCTGCCACTGCCGGTCGGTGAGGGTGTTCTGCACGCCGACGAAGTTGGGGGCGCTGAAGCTGCGGCCGCAGTCCTTGGACGTCGCGACCGTGAAGCCGTTGAGGAGGTCGATGTTGTGCAGGCCGGAGTAGGCCACGCTGGCGCAACCGGTCTTGGGGTCGACGGTGTCGCCGACGGAGATCTCGGAGTCGCCGCCGCCGGTGCCGGCGTCGGGCTGCTGCGGCGGGCTGGCCTTGAAGTAGAACGACCCGTTGGGGTTCTTCTTCTCGTCGACGTACCAGAAGTTGCTGCCCAGGCCGCCGGGGGCGGAGATGTACGCCGCCAGCGCGCCATCCTTTTGCGTGGTCAGCGGGTTGCGGATGCTGGGCTCACCCGCCGGCCCGGCGAGGGTCAAGGGCGGGGTGAAGGAAGGGGAGCTGGCGGCCGACGCCGGGGTCAGCAGGGCCGGCACCGGGGCGGCGAGCAGCGCCAGTGAGGCCAGAGCCAGCAAGACGGGCGAGCGGCGCATGGGAGGTCCTTGTGGTCGGGGCTTGAGCCAGTCGGCAGGCTTCAAGCCACCCCTTCGACGCGCAGCGGCAGACTCCTGCCGACATCCGATGATCGGGCGCCATGTTCAGGTTGGCGGCGGGAACTCATTCTGGACGTCGCCTTGCGAGTTGACCGGGCACCTCACATTTCGGTCTGCAATCGAGGCCCGTCCGGGACCCAGCCGCGACGGCTATGGCAGGACCGCACGTTTCATGCGCCTGCGGGCCCGGACCCGTCGATCGCAGCCCGTCCCTCAGAGTCGGTGTCGCGGTTGCGGATGGCGGCGATCAGAGCCCGGGCCAATTGCTGGGACGACCGTCCCAGCGTGGGCAGCGCCTGCACGGTCGGACGTCCGGTTGACCAGCGCTGGTAGGAGGTGCGCGTGAGCTCAAGACCTCGCGTGGTGTGCTCGCCGTCGCGCTGGGACAGCACGTCGCCGCGGGCGTCGAGCAGGACGACAGTGGTGAACTGTCGGAGGAGACGCTGTAGCCGTCGCATGGCGAACGCGTCCTCCGGCAGGTCATGCTTGACGAGTGCGTCCAGGGGGGTGCGGTCGGTGAGCAAGAGCGCCGGGGAGCGCTCGGAGCTGTGCTTGCGGCCAATGCGCCATATGGCGATCTTCAATCGCAGTGCGAGTTCCGTGGTGTCGGCGTGGGCGTGCAGACGCTGAAGCAAGGACGGTGGTAGTCGGCTTGCCTTCTCCGGCGTTTCCAGGGCGATCGTCCCGCGCCCGCTGACGGCGTTGCTCAGGCGGCGTGGTGGGCGGCCATGCCGGCAGACGATGCACCCGTACAGGTAGATCGTGCACACGCGCAGTCCCTCACCGCGGGCGTGGGTGGCGGTGGCCTGCAGCAACGTCGACTTTCCCGAGCCGTCTGGACCAGCGAAGCCGATGACGTGGACGTCGGTCATGCTGTTGCCCTTGCCCGCCGCACGCGGCGGGCTTTCGCGATGAGCAGGGGCCCCCGCAACGCGCTCTCGCGCACCGCTGCACCCGGTCGGCCGGTGGCTCCGAGGTGCCACACGTGCTCGCTGAGCGCAGCGGACGCCCGTATCGGCAGCCGTAGGGGCAGGGGCGGCGCTCCACCATCGTCGATCACGTGCACCACCTGCCTCACTACCGTGATGACCCGCCGGAATCCGCGTTCCCATCCTTCGCGGCCGCAGTCCGCAGCGGCCTGCTCGATCAGCGTGTCATCGAGCAGCGGACGTAACGCCAGTAATTCAGCCAGGTCGACCGCGAGGTTCTGGAACAGCGCATGTGCCACCCAGACGCGCAGCTCATCCACCCGCGCGGGGACGAGCCACATCCCCGTGTCCTGCGCTCGAGATCGAAGCAGGGTGCCATTCACCGAGGGCACATCCCACCAGGACGCTTCGCGGTGCAGGTGCGCGGCAGGCCCCGCGCGTGGGTAGACGAGCACTTTGGTGCGTTCGAAGGGATGTCGAGAGGTGCGGACGCCCCAGCCGTTGAGTGCCCTCAACGCGTCGGGGAGCAGGTCGCCCACAACCAGGTCGAAGTTCGAGTAGACGTGATCAACGCCCGGTACGCATTTGATGAGTACGGGGTTAACGCCGTGGGCGCTTAGCCGCCCTGCCGCCTCGTTCAGTGCGGTGTCGAAGGCGGCGGTGGCGATGTCCACCCGGCGCAGCTCTGCCGCCAGCGCCACGGGGTGGCTGCGCGCAAACGCGCCCTGCACCTGGTTGGTGCGGGCGAGCGCGAGCGCAGGGGTGAGGTCCGAGTCGCGGTCGAGGGGGGTCCGGCCAGGCCACACGGCGTCGAGAACGTCATGTAACGGTGTTCTGATGGGCATAGCGGGGCTCCGTTCACGGCATTGGCCCCAACGAGCCCGCTAGGCGGCGGACTCGGCCTCATCAACCACGATCGCCAGCCCCGGTGCCGGTGCCGAGCCGCCCGGCAGCGAGAGCTTGGCGATCCGGGCCAGCACCGTGCCGTACTGGTGCGACAGCGTGCCGCTGGCGTAGGGCAGGCCGTACCGCTCGCACAGCTCGCGGACGCGCGGGGCGATCTCGCCGTACCGGTTGCTGGGCAGGTCGGGGAACAGGTGGTGCTCGATCTGGAAGCTCAGCCGGCCGGTCATCACGTGGAACAGCTCGCTGCCCTCAAGGTTGGCGGAGCCGAGCAGCTGCCGGACGTACCAGCCGCCGCGGCTCTCGCCCTCGACCTGCTCCTCGGTGAACTGGCTGACGCCCTCGGGGAAGTGGCCGCAGAAGATCACGGTGTGGGTCCACACGTTGCGGGTGAGGTTGGCGGTGAGGTTCGCCGCCATCGTCGTCAGCGCCGACGGACCGGACAGCAGCGGCCACACGACGTAGTCCTTGACCAGCTGCGGGCGGACCTTGTTCCACAGCTTGCCGAGCCGGCGGCCGGCGTCCCTCACCGACAGCTCGCCGCTGGGGACCTTTTCCAGCTCGATGTCGTACAGCGCGACGCCGTACTCGAACAGCAGCGACAGCAGCGCGTTGATCCCGAGCTGACCCAGGTGGTAGGGCTTCCACTCCTGATCCTCGGACAGCCGCAGCGCGCTGTAGCCGAGGTCACGGTCCTTGCCGATGATGTTGGTGTAGGTGTGGTGCAGGTAGTTGTGGCTGTGCTTCCAGTCCTCGGCGGGGGTGGCATGGTCCCAGTCCCAGGTCGTCGAGTGGACCGCCGGGTCGCGCATCCAGTCCCACTGGCCGTGCAGGATGTTGTGGCCCAGCTCCATGTTCTCGAGGATCTTCGCCGTCGAGAGCATGGCCGTGCCGGCCAGCCACGCCGGCGGGAACAGCGAGACCAGCAGCGCAGCCCGCCCGCCGGTCTCGAGCTGCCGGTGCACCTTGATGACCTTGCGGATGTAGGCGGCGTCGGACTCCCCGCGCGACGCGAGGACCTCGTCGCGGATGGCGTCGAGCTCGATGCCGATCTGCTCGACGTCGGCATCGCTGAGGGTGGTGAGAGGGGAGATTGTCATGGTCGTCCTTCAGGCGTCGAGGGCGCAGGGGCCCGCGGGTGAGGAGATGCAGGTCTGGACGAGGTCGCCGGGCTCACCGTGCACGGCGCCGGTGCGCTGGTCGCGTACCTGCCCCGACAGCAGGGGTACGACGCAGCCGAAGCAGATGCCCATACGGCAGCCGCTGGGCATCAGCACGCCGGCGGCCTCACCGGCGTCGAGCAGGGTGGTCGAGGGCGTCGCGGTGGTGTCGGCGGTCCTGCCGGTACGGCCGTAGGTGACCTGGCCACCGGTCGCGTCGGGGTCGGCGTAGCTGACCGGCGTGAAGTGCTCGACGTGCAGCAGATGTGACAGCCCCGCCGCTGCCCAGTGGTCCGCCGCCGCTGAGAGGAGCCCGGCGGGGCCACACACCCAGGTCTCGCGGTCCCGCCAGTCCGGCACCAGCTGGTCGAGCTCGGCCATCACCAGGACGCCGTCGGTGGCCGTGTGTCGTTCGAGGAACCGGTGGCCGTAGCCGCGCAGCTCGGTGCCGAAGATGACGTGGTCGCGGGTGCGTGCCGAGTGCAGATGGACTGCGTGCGTCATCCGGCGCGAGCGCAGCATGCCCATCACCGGCGTGATGCCGCTGCCGGCGGTGAGGAACAGGGGTGCACGGGTGGGTGCCGCCGGCAGGACGAAGTCACCGGCCGCGGGCTTGAGGAACAACACGGTGCCGGCGTGGGCGCGCCGGACCAGGTGGCGCGAGACGCGTCCCATCTCCTTGACCGTGATGGTGATCAGGCCGTCCTCACGGACGGGTCCGGTCAGGGAGTACGACCGCCAGTGGCGCACCCCGTCGACCTCGACGCCGACACCGACCCACTGGCCAGCGGCGTGCGCCGCCCACCCGCGGCCGGGCCGGATGGTGAGGGTGGCGGCACCTGCCGCCTCGGGCCGCACGTCGACCACGAGGCCGCGCAGCTCGCGGCTCGACCACAGCGGGTTGAGCAGCGCCAGGTAGTCATCTGGCAGGAAAGGGGTCGTCAGCGCGGTGCCGCGCCGGACGATCATGTCGAGCAGGCTCACCGGCTTCCTCCTGACTGCTGGTTACGTCCCCGTAGGTTACGGCACCGTAGATCTGCTGTCAGCCGGTGCGCCTGTGAGACACCTGACAGGTGTCGGGCGCTTGCGGTGGCCCGGCCGGGCACTGCGGGCCACGATGGCGCGGTGAAGCCGTCCAAGCCCTGCGAGTCCTGTGGCAGGGAGATCACCTGGCGCAAGAAGTGGGAGCGGGACTGGGACGACGTGCGGTACTGCTCGGCTGACTGCCGGCGGCATCGGCCTGGCGAGACCGACCTGGCCCTGGAGAGCTCGTTGCGGTCGCGGCTCGCCGCTCGGGCTGCCGGCGCGACCGTGTGCCCGTCCGAGGCGGCGCGGGCGGTCGGCGGCGAGGACTGGCGAGCGCTGATGGAACCGGCGCGCGCCGCCGCCCGCCGGCTCGTCGCCCGTGGCGAGGTGGAGATCACCCAGGGCGGCCGGGTCGTGGATCCGTCGACGGCCAAGGGGCCGATCCGGGTGCGTCGTACGCGCTGAGCGTCGGCTGAGCCCGCGTAGGGCTGAGGGCCGGCTGTCACCCGGTCGACGCGCCTACCGGGTCATAACCCGACCCCCCACCATCCGCAACGCCTCCCGGTCAGCGCCTCGTCGACCGCACGACCCACGACCCGCCAGGTCCGACGTTCAAGCGAGGTTGCCGGCCTTCCACTGCTCCCAGGTGTAGTTCCAGTCGGCCATGCCGGCATCGGACACGACGGGCGCGATGACCGCGTGGATCACGTCCACCACGTCCCCACGGTGGCTGAGCGAGTAGAACCAGTGCGCGTCGTCCAGCGACAGGTTGATGCAGCCGTGGCTGACGTTCTGCCGTCCCTGGTACTTCACCGTGGCCGGGTTCGCGTGCACGAAGGCGCCGGCGTTGGAGATGCGCATGCTGAACGGCAGCTTCTCGTAGTAGCCGTCCGGCCCGTCCGTCGGGATGCCGACCGTGCTGGAGTCGTAGAGGTGCTCCTTCTCGACCGTCAGGATGATGTGCACGCCACCCTTGGTCGGATAGATCGCGCGGCCCGTCGAGACCGGCAGCACGCGCAAGAGCTGGCCGTTGCGCGTGACCGCCATGGTGTGGGCGGTGATGTCGACCGTGCTGATCAGGCTGTCCCCGATCGTGAAGCTGGTCGACCGGGGAATGTCGCTGCCCCATGTCGTCGTGCCGGGCACCCGGAACCGTCGCAGGTCGGCCTGGACCTGGACGTTGGTGCCTGGCGCCCAGTACTCCCGCGGCCGGTAGTGCACCTCGTAGGAGTTGTAGAAGTGCCAAGCACCCTCGACCTCGGGCGAGGTCGCGACATGCAGCCGCTGCAGCAGGGCCGCCCGGGCGGCGGGGCCGGTGACCGCCTGGTCGAGCCGGACGATGACGGGGGAGCCGACGCCCACGGTCAGGCCGTCCGGGGACAGGTTGGCGTGCAGGACGTTCTCCGCCGCGGAGCTGTGCACCGTCCGGTTCAGCCGGGTGAGCTTGCCGTCCCGATCGGCCACGACCGCGTGCAGCACGTAGGCGGAGGACGGCAGCAGCGTCGTGCGGCCTGTCCAGCGGGTCCGGGTCAAGGTGCCGGCGACCGCCCCGAGCGGGCCGGTGGCCGTCACGCTCCTGAGCGTCCCCTCGGTGACGGCCAGGCTGAGGGGGTGCTGCCACGGGACCGTCACGCCGGACTGAGCGACGCGCTGGCCGGCGATCGCGACGACCGGGGCCGGCGGGGCCGGCGTCGGCCTCGGGGCTGCACTTGAGCCGATGGCCGTCAACCGGGTCTGCGTACCGGACAGCAGGGCCGCCGTGCCACCGCCCGTGACGATGACGGCGGCCAGGCCGATGACCAGCGCGAGCCTGGCGATGCCAGCATCGGCGGCAGGCCCTGCGAAGCGGCGCGAGAGCGGAGAGCGGACCACAGGTGAAGCACCTCGGGACACAGAGCGGGTCACGGTCGGGTGACGAGCAGCAGACGGGAACAGGAGTCGATGCCCGAGGGAACGCCCCGGCGCCCCACAGTGTGCCCTGCTGGAGGGGGTCGGCGCTGCTCTGCAGGTGGATGCATGCTGGACAGGACGCGAACGCTGGCTGACGGGTTGCTCCGAGGGGTCAACCGAGCGCCCGCCGGCGGTCGAGCTGGGGCTCACCGAGCCGCGCCTGCCGGCCGTCCTCATGACCGGCGTGCCATGCCGAGCCTGAGGCGTGCTGGCCGCCGCGAGCGCCCCGCCACGAGCCGCGGGCCGTCGAGGCGGCGTCGTGGAAGGCCTTCACCCGTACGCCCTTCTCCCGCAGAACCAGGGCACCGGGGCTACCGGTGCCCTGCGCGTCATGCTGGAGCAGCGCCCGCTCCCGGGCCTCTACGAGCCGCGCCTGCACGGCTGACACCCAGCCGTCGTAGAACGACAGCCGCCAGGACACCGACGGCGTCCCGGCCTGCCGATGCTCGCCGACCCTCAGCCGCCGCCCCGCCGCCGAGGCCATCTGCGTGGCCAGCGAGGCCCACAGGTGCTCGACGACGTCCAGGTCGGCTGGGTAACCGAAACCCAGGACGAAGGTGCTGTCCTGCGCCACGTTGACCAGCACGTCGTTGGCCTGCGCCACCACCACGTAGAGCAGCACCTGCTGCCGGTTGCCGCGCCGGCCGCGCTCACCGACGGCCAGCCGGCGCTGCTCGAAGGCCTCCTCCAGTGCCTTGAGCCGGCGGTCCGCCTGCCGGGCCCGGGCCACCTCGAGGTCCACGGCGTACGACGTGGCCAGCTCCTGGGCCCGGGTGACAAAGGCGTCGGCCTCGTGCTCGTTGTCCGTGCCCTCGGCCTGGGCCAGCAGCTTGCCGATCTTATCCAGCACCCGTTCGGTGCCCGCTGAGCTCACAAGCCCACCTCGACGCCGTGCTCGGCCAGGTCGACCCGAAGCGCGAAAGCCGCCTCGCTGCCCAGCGCGTCCTCGACCAGGGCCAGCAGTCGGAAGGTGAAGGCCGGTCCGTGGTTGCTGCCGGCACCGTCGTGCCACGTCGCGTGGTGGGCCAGCTCGTGCAGCAACACGGCCTCGCGCAGCGCCCAGGGCAGCCCGTGGGAGGGAACCGGCAGCGCGACGACGTTGGGTTCCTGCCAGTGCGCCTTGGTCTGTCCCCGGCGCCCCCGCAGCCGCACCGGCGGCAGGCAGCGGCGGAACGTCACGGCGTCGGCGTAGACCTGCGCCGCCGCCAAGGTGCCGAACAACCGCTCCTCGGGCAACAGCAGCGCGCTGCCCGCCACCTCGGCCAGCCGGGCGCCGCGCCGGGCCGCATCCAGCCTGGCCTCCCAGCTCGCCTCGGCGGCGTAGACCCGGGCACGCTGGCTGTCCCGCTCGGGCGCCGGCACGGGCGACGCTGCCGTCGGTGGCGTCGTACGCGGGGTCATGCCCTCTTGCTACCAGCGCAACGGGAGTACCCGCAGCAGGCAGCCCGGGCGCTGTGGACGATCCGGTTCGCGCCTCGAGGGCCGGACCTGCGACCCTGGCAGGTGCAGGGGCGGGTGAGAGGTGCGTCACAGCTCGGTCCGGAACAGGCCGCCCGAGGCCCCTCGTTCTTGCCAGCAGGACCGCCTGCGAGCGGATCCGAGTCGAGGGAGCAGCAGTGGCGGAGGGACGAGCGGCGCGCATCGCGGTCGTCGGGGCCGGACCGGCCGGGATCTACGTCGCCGACGTCCTGATGAAGTCCGGCGAGGACGTCTCCATCGACCTGTTCGAGCGCCAGCCCGCCCCCTTCGGCCTCATCCGCTATGGCGTTGCCCCGGACCACCCGCGGATCAAGGGCATCATCACCGCGCTGCACCAGGTCTTGGACAAGCCGCAGGTCCGGCTGCTCGGCAACGTGGAGTACGGCGTCGACATCAGGCTCGACGACCTTCAGCGCTTCTACGACGCGGTCGTGTTCAGCACCGGTGCCGAGAAGGACCGCGACCTCGACATCCCTGGCATCGACCTGCCCGGCAGCTTCGGTGGCGCGGACTTCGTGTCCTGGTTCGACGGCCACCCCGACGTCCCACGCAGCTGGCCGCTCGAGGCCCGCTCCATCGCAGTCGTCGGTGCCGGCAACGTCGGCCTGGACGTCGCCCGGATGCTGTCCAAGACCGCCGATGAGCTGCTGGTGACCGAGATCCCCCAGAACGTGTTCGACGGCCTGTCGGCCTCCCCCATGCAGGAGGTGCACGTCTTCGCCCGCCGTGGGCCGGCGCAGGCCAAGTTCACGCCGTTGGAGCTGCGCGAGCTCGACCACAGCCCGAACGTCGAGGTCATCGTCGCGCCGGAGGACATCGAGTACGACGACGGCTCCGTGGCCGCCATCAACTCCGACAACCAGACCAAGCTGGTCGTGCGGGAGCTCGAGCGCTACGCCCTGCGCACCGCGGATAAGGGATTGGGCGACCGGCCGCGCAAGCTGTTCCTGCACTTCTTCGAGTCGCCGGTCGAGGTGACCGGCGACGGCCGGGTCGAGGGCTTCCGCACCGAGCGCACCGAGCTGACCGGTGACGGCAACGTACGCGGCACGGGGATCTTCCATGACTGGCCGGTCCAGGCCGTCTACCGCTGCGTCGGTTACCGCTCCTGCGAGTTGCCCGGCCTGCCCTGGGACGTGCGCAAGCACGTGGTCCCGCACGCCGCCGGCAGGGTGCTGGACATTGACGGGAGTGCCGTGCCGGGCGTCTACGTCAACGGCTGGGTCAAGCGCGGCCCGGTGGGTCTCATCGGCCACACCAAGGGTGACGCCATCGAGACCGTCAAGAGCCTGCTCGAGGACCTGCCGGCCGGTCCGGTCGCCGCGGAGCCGGCCTTGCGGTCCGTCGATGACTTCCTCGAGCAGCGCGGCGTCCGTCACACGACCTGGGACGGTTGGTACCGCCTCGACGCGCACGAGCGGGGCCTCGGGGAGCCGCACGGCCGGGCCCGGATCAAGGTCGTCGAGCGCGAGGGCATGATCGGTGTGTCCCGCACCGACTAGCAGGGTGGCCACTGGTCAGCCCGTCAGCCCGTCAGCCGCGCGGCAGCCAGGCATGGCCCGGTCAGGCACGTCAGTCCCGCGGCAGCCCAGGCATGGCCCGGTCAGGCACGTCAGTCGCGGCAGCCCAGGCATAGCCCGGTCAGGCGCGTCAGCCGCGCGGCAGCTCGACCGTAAAGGACCCACCCGGTCCGGCCGTGCAGCGCAGGTCTCCCCCCGCGGCGACCGCCAGCCGGCGCGCGAGGGCGAGTCCGAGACCGGCACCGCCGTGGCCGTCGCTCGGCGCCAGCCGCCGACCAGGCTGGAAGACCTCCTCCTGCGAGCCTTCGGGGACCCCGGGTCCGTCATCGAGCACCCGGAGCTGCACCCGCGGACCGGCTGCGCCAACGGTCACCTCGACCCGCGACACGGCATACCGCTGGGCGTTCTCGAGCAGCGGCGCGAGCACCCGCTCGAGGACCTCCGCGTCGACGCCGGACCAGGCCGGGGCGTCGCCGGTGACCTCGACCGGGATGCGGGCGGGGAGGCCGGCGACCGTCTCCTCGGCGACCAGCCGGGCATCGCAGCGGCCCCTGACCTGGGAGCTCTCGGCCCGCGCGGCCGACAGCAGCGTGTCGAGGATCCGCTCCATCCGGCGGGCCGAGCCACCGATCGCGGCGATGGCGGCGGCGGCCTGCGTGGCGGAGCGGGGACGCGCGGTGAATAGCTCGGTCTCGGCCACGATGCCGGCCAGCGGGGTCCGCAGCTCGTGGCTGATCTCCGCGGAGACCTGCTGCTCGCGCCGCAGGGCGGCCGCCAGCCGGTCGAGCAGGTCATCGAGGCCGCCGGCCAGCTCCTCGAGCTCAGCCGGCCGGGTGCCGCGCCCGAACCTCAGGGCGCTGTCGCCGATCGACCACTGCCCGGCCTGCCTGGTCATCTCCTCGACCGGTTGCAGCGCCCGGGCGGCGACCAACCGGCCGAGCAGAAGCACCAACCCGATGAGCACAGCGTCCAGCGCCACGGAGAACGCGATGGTGACGCGGGTGGAGCGGCGGTACGGATCCAACGAGATGGCGGCCACCACGGTGCCGACCTGCCGGCCGTTCAGCCGCAGGGCGACGGAGGCGAACTCCGTCGGCGCCAAGGCGCTTCCTGAGTCGTCAGGCTTGCGGCGCACGATCTGCCCCGCGGTCCCGATGAGCGCGTCGGCCTGGTCCTGGAGAGCCTGGCTGCCCGGCGCGCGCTTGACGGCGTCCTGGCCGCGGTAGACCCAGATCCCGCTGTCCAGCGCGGTGTCACCCTGGGCGTCGGCCAGTTCGAGGCTCCCGTCCGGCCGTACCTCGACCGTCGTCACGGCCGCCTGGGCTCGGGCTCGCACCACCGCATCAGCCTCGGTCCCGAGGCGGTGCACCAGCAGCAGGTCGAAGGCGACGGTGAGCAGGACGACGGCGAGGCTGCCGGCTGCCATGGCGCTCAGGGCCAGCCGGCCACGCAGCGTACGTGGGGCTGCAAGCCGCCGCACCACCGCCGGCACCCGGCGGCGCACGGTCACCGGGCGCCCGATCCCGGTCACGAACCCGGGGACACCACGCGGTAACCCACGCCGCGCAGGGTCTCCACCCGCTCGGCAGCACCGACCTGCGAGAGCTTGCGCCGGACGCGTGCGACGTACTGGTCGAGGGTGTTGTCGCTGACGATCGCGCCCTCGGGCCAGCCGGCCCGAAGCAGATCGCGGCGGCGCACCACTTGCGACGGACGGCCGAGCAGCGCGGCCATCAGCCGGAACTCCGTCGGGGACAGCGGCACGGTCGTGTGGCCGAGGGACAGGGCGTGCAGTGACGGGTCGAGCGCCAGCCCACTGGAGGTGGTCGTGGTCGCACCGTCACTGCGGCGCAGCAGGGCGCGCAGCCGGGCCAGCAGCTCAGCCACATGGAACGGCTTGGTGAGGTAGTCGTCCCCCCCGGCAGCGAAGCCCGAGAGCCGGTCGTGGACGCCGTCCCTCGCGGTGAGGAAGATGACCGGCGCCTGCAGGCCGCGCGCCCGAAGCGCGAGGCAGACGTCCCGGCCGTCAGCGTCCGGCAGCCCGATGTCGAGCACCACCGCGATCACCGACTCGGTGACGGTGGCGAGGGCGGCCCGCCCGTCGCTGGCCGTCAGGACCGTGTAGCCCTCCTCACGCAGCGCGCGGGCCAACACGTCCCGCAGCGTGTGATCGTCCTCGACGAGCAGCAACGTGGGCACCGCCGCAGCATGGCAGCCGCCCGAAAGCACCACCGGCGGCAGGTCCGTGGTCCTCTGAGGGATGCTCGGACCTGATGACGCGCTGCCGGCCAGACCGTGCCGGGTCCTCGTCGCCGGCACCTCCGGGTCGGGGAAGACGACCCTCGCAGCGCGGGTCGCAGCTGTGCTCGGCGTGCCGCACGTCGAAGTGGACGCACTGTTCCACGGTCCCCTCTGGACCAGGCGGACCACCTTCGAGGCGGACGTCGAGGCCTTCAGCGCCGGGCAGGCGTGGGCCTGCGAATGGCAGTACACCGACGTCCGCCCGCTGCTGGCCACGCGCGCGGACCTGCTGGTGTGGCTCGACCTGCCACGAAGCACGGTCATGCGGCAGGTCGCTGTACGGACCCTGCGTCGCCGGCTGCGGCGCGAGCGGCTGTGGGGTGTCAACCTCGAGCCGCCGCTACGGACCCTGCTTACCGACCCTGACCACATCGTGCGCTGGGCCTGGCGAACGCACTGCCGGACCGCGGGCCGGATCGGCTGGCTGCTGACGACGTACCCGGCGCTGCCGGTGGTGCGGTTGACGTCCCGGTCGGCCGTGGACCGCTGGGTCGGCGGCCCGCTCGCGTCGAGCTGATGCCGGCTGAACGCGGCTGACCCCGGGGTCAAGCCGTGCCCTGCCGGTGAGCGAGGGTGGGGGCATGGTGCGCATCGGCAGCTCGGACCTGGACGTCCTTCCCCTGGTGCTCGGTGGGAACGTGTTCGGCTGGACGGCCGACGAGGTGTCGTCGTACGCCGTGCTGGACCGCTTCGTCGAGGCGGGCATCGGGATGGTGGACACGGCGGACGCCTACTCGGCGTGGGCGCCGGGCAACCGCGGCGGGGAGTCCGAGGAGGTGCTCGGTCGGTGGATCGCGTCGCGGGGCGCACGGGACCGGATCGTGCTCGCCACCAAGGTGGCCAAGCATCCGCAACGACCTGGGTTGTCCGCGGCGAACATCCGCGCCGCCTGCGAGGACTCTCTGCGGCGGCTGCAGACCGACGTGATCGACCTGTACTACGCCCATGCGGACGATCCAGCCGTGCCGGTCGAGGAGACCCTCGGTGGCTTCGACGCCCTTGTCCGGGAGGGCAAGGTGCGCTATGTCGCGGCCTCGAACTTCCCCGCCGAGCGGTTGGCGGAGTCGTTGGCGGCCAGCGACAGGGACGGGCTGGCGCGCTACATCGCGCTCCAGCAGCACTACAACCTGGTCCACCGGAAGGAGTACGAAGGACCGCTGCGCGACGTCGTGGCCGTGAACGGGCTCGCCTCGCTGCCGTACTACGGGCTGGCGAGCGGGTTCCTCACCGGCAAGTACCGGCCGGGTACGTCGCCCACCTCGGACCGGGCGACGCGCCCGGGACGCTACTCGGAGCTGATGAAGGGTGCGAGCGCCCCCGACGGCGGCAGCCGGGTGCTGGACGGTCTGGACCAGGTGGCCGGCGGCCGGCCCCTCGCCACGATCGCGCTGGCCTGGCTGCTCGCCCAGCCGACGGTCACCGCGCCGATTGCGAGCGCCCGGACAGTCGAGCAGCTGCCGGACCTGCTGGCTGCGATGACGACCGTGCTGACCGTGGATGAGCTGGCCGCGCTGGACGATGCCTCCCTGACAGGGTGACGGCTGGGGTGATCCTCGCCGCGGACGTGAGCGGACCGCCCGCTCGGCCGCTCGTGTCGATGTTCTTGGTCTGCAGCGCTTGTACGGTGCGGGCATGGACTGGAGTCTCGAGCTCGTCGTGGTCCCGGTGTCCGACGTGGACCGGGCCAAGGACTTCTACGTGGATGCGGTCGGCTTCAACCTGTTGGTCGACCACCGCGCGGGTGACTTCCGGGTGGTGCAGGTGACGCCGCCGGGCTCCGCCTGCTCCATCGCGTTGATGCCGTCCGAAGCGGCTGGCTCCGTGCGCGGCCTGCACCTGGTCGTGCGCGACCTCGATGCGGCGCGCTCCGAGCTGCTGTCACGGGGGGTGGGGGCCGGCGAGGTGTATCACTTCGGGGCCGGCGGCCAGGAGGCCGGACCTGCTGCGGACCGCGCCGACTACGGGTCGTTCCTTGAGTTCTCCGACCCGGACGGCAACGGTTGGCTGGTGCAGGAGGTCCGTTCGCGGTTGAGCTGATCCACCCGAGCGGACACGCCCTAGGTTGCTGGGATGAGCCGCTCGCCATCTCGACGCGGTGCGCGAGACATCCTCGACGGCCGCCAGTCGGTGCTGTCGCTGCAGCCTCAGCGCAGGTCGAGCAACGTCTTGCCGACCGGCCCGTCCTGCTGTCGGTCGAAGACGGTGCGCCCATCAGCCAGCGCAAGGATCCGTCCGACCGGGATGGTCATCCGGCCGTCGCCGATCGCCTGGAGGACCTGGTGCAGGCGGCGCCGGCGCTCGGGGGTCGCCATAATCATCCCGCCGTAGCCGAGGACCTGCAGATTCGAGCGGTAGACCGCCTGCCAGTTCACGTGCACGTCACTGCCGGCGCTCGTACCGAAGACGACGTACCGCCCGTGCGGCTCGAGCAGAGCGAGCGCAGGTGCGACGAACTCACCACCCAGCGCGTCGATCACGACCGTCGGCTGGAAGCCGGCCGCAGCCTCGGTGAGGCGGTCGGCGGCAGCAGCAACGACCCCGGCCGCCCCTGCCGCGAGCAGGTCCGGCTCTCGATCCGCACTGCGGACCTGCCCCCACACCTCTGCGCCGAGCGACGCGGCGAGGCTGACGACCGTGAGGCCCACGCCACCCGCCGAGCCGAGGACGAGGACCCGGTCGGCGGCGGTCACGCCGGCGAGGTCGACCACGGTGCTCCAGGCGGTGAGCCCGGCGACCCCAGCACCGGCGGCTTGTTGCGGGTCGACGTTCGCAGGCAGCCGCAGCACGGCCTCCCTCGGTACGACGGCCCGCTGGGCCCACGTCCCGTCGCGCAGGGCTCCGAGGCCCGCCCCGGCGACCAGGACCGGTGTGTTCCGGATCGAACCGCTGGCTTCACCGCCGAGCGTCCGCGGCAAGGGGGCGTCCGGGCTGACCATTCCCTTGGCGATGTACTGGTCGACCGGGTTCACGCCGGCGTAGGCCAGCTCGACCAACACCTCACCCGGGCCGCAGGGCGGCAGGTCCACCTCGGTCGGCACGGGATGACCGCTGTGGTCGGTGATCCGCAGGGCGGTCGTCGTCATCGGTGTTTGCTCCTCGTGCCTCTGGGGCGGGTGGTGGTCGTGCCGCCGCCCGGTACGGGCTGGCCGCGCTCGATCAGTGCGACGTCATGGTGGTCCTGTGATGGCGGCGCGCTGACCAGCATGAGGTCTGGATGTAAGCCGAGGACCACTCGAGGGCCCCGAACAGGTGGTCCGCCGGCAGTCCGGCCCACGTCGGCGTCGCCACGTGACGACCGCGGTGGCTGGGGCCCGCCGGCTTCCTGTCAGGACGGCTGGTGTGAAACCGTGCCGCACAACGCCGTCCCGAGTACCAATCACGCATGCTGACGGCGCAATGCGCTGGCTGACCGCCGACAGCGCGGCGATAGTGGCCGGGTGCTGAACAAGCTGGTGCTCCGCCACTATGAGAGCGGCGACGAGGCCGCGCGGCTGTGGGGCTCGCCAGGTGGAGAGCTGACGCGGCTGCGGACCTGGGACATCTTGGATCGGTTCCTTGGTGCCGCCGGACGCATCGCCGACATCGGCGGGGGACCGGGCGTGCACGCTGCTCGGCTCGCCAGTCTTGGTTACGACGTGGTGCTCGTGGAGCCGGTACGTCGACATGTCGAACAGGCCCACGCCGCCGCACTGGAAACCCGATTCGCCGTCGTCCTCGGTGATGCACGCCAGGTTCCGCTCGCCGATTCCAGTTGCGATGCCAGCCTCCTGCTCGGGCCGCTGTACCACCTCACGGAGCGGACGGAGCGGCTGCTCGCGCTGCGCGAAGCATGGCGCGTGCTACGTCCCGGCGGCCGGCTCCTCGCGGAGGTGATCACGCGGCACGTCTGGATCATCGACGCGACGTTGAAGGGGCTGCTCAAGACGCCTGACATCTGGCAGACCTTCGAGCAGAACCTGCGCACCGGGCTGAGCAACGACCCCGAGCGCGCGTGTGACGGTGTGTTCTGGGCCTACTTCCATAGCGTTGAGGAAGTGCAGCCCGAGCTGGAAGAAGCCGGGTTCGGTGTTGACCACCTCGTGGCGGTTGAGGGGTTCGCGTGGACGATGGGCAACCTGCGGGATTTGTTGCAAGAGCCCGAGGACCTGCTGCGGAGCCTTCGGTTGACCGAGGGGGAACCGTCCATGCTCGGTGCCAGCGCACACGTCATCGCGGTAGCGACCAAGCCGTTGACTCCTTGACGGGGTGACGACCGATCCGCCTGCGCCGCGGCGGCTTATAGGGGCCGGAGGCCCCCAGGACAGGTCCACCGCCTCGCCTGGTTGCAGGACCGCGAGGTCGGTGCCGGTCTGGAAGGCGTTGGGGGGTGCGGTCATGGGCTCAACGCCCAGGCCGCGGCGTCGCCGTTCGAGGACGAGGGTATCGCCGGTGAAGATCTCCAGGTACGGGTAACCGGGGCCGGCCCAACGTTGGCCCAGGGACCGCGCCATGTGGGAGCCACGTCGCGTATGGCGTCGCATTCGGCGCGTACGTGTGCAGAAACCGGGGGCTCGACAGGGACAGGGCGGCGCCTCCAAGGATTCGCCCGGTGGTCGGCGAAGGAGTGATCTTCCTCGCGGCGCTTTGCTTCGTCGGTTTCAGCTTCGGTCGCATCGCCGTAGATGAGGTGAAGCTTGACCGCGCCGGCCCGGGTCTACGTTGTGGTCATGGCCCGCCTCCCGCTTGTGGACTCGAGCGACGACAACGCCGACCCGCTGGCCCGGGAGGTGCTGACCGGGGTCAGCGCGGCCCGCGGTCGCAGCGTCGATCCCAACGTCTACCGCGCCATCGCCAATCACCCGCGCGCTCTGCAGGCGATGGTGAAGTTCGGCACGGTCGTCTACTTCCAGAACTCGATGACGCCGGCCCAGCGCGAGCTCGCCTACTTGACTGCGTCGGTGACCAATGAGTGCCATTATTGAATTCCCACTCATGTGCTGCTCGGTCGAGCAGCGGGGCTGACCGAGGACAAGCTGGCGCACCTGGGGGATGACCCGCTGCCGGACGGGCTGTATGAGCCGGACGAGGCGGCCATCGTGCGCTACGCCCAGCTCTCGACCCGGATGGGCGTCATCGACGACCGGACATACGACGACCTCGCCGCGCACTTCAGCATCGAGCAGCGGATCGAGATCTGCTTCACCGTCGGGCTGTCGAACCTGATCAACCGCTTCCACGCGACCTTCCTCACCGACGTCGACCCCGAGACACAGCAGGCACTCGCGCCGAGCTGCCCGCTGGCCTACCCGCCGATCCCGGAGACTTGATGGACTACGCCGACGCTGTCGCCGCCTTCTTCTCCCCGCGGCCCGATGACACGCCGCTGCCGGCCGCCGTCACCGCGGGCAGCCCGGCCCGGCGGCTCCGCGACGCCTGCGAGCCGATCGCCATGCATGCCGTGTGGAGTCCGGGGACCAACGCGGCGTTGGCCGGGCTGGGACTGAACTTCCTGACCTCCTACGTCGGCGGCCGGGCGAGCTCGCTCGGAGAGCCGGTGGGGCCGGTCGTCGCCTCCGCGTTCGCCTGGTTCGAGCCGGGCCTGGTGGCCGGCCTGTACGAGGCGACCCGCGCGATCCTGCCGCGGGAGCAGCTCATCGAGGCGCGGGCAGCCGCGACCACCGACAGCCTGCGGGCGGTGCTGGCCGGGGACGACCCGTCGGAGGTGGCCGATCTGCTGGCCGACGCGGCCGGGCCGGCCGAGGGCACCGGTCGGCCGCTGTTCAGCGGGTTGCGGGAGCGCGGCCGGCCGAGCGACCCGGTGCAGCGGCTGTGGTGGGCCTGCGACCTGGTCCGCGAGCACCGCGGCGACAGCCACATCGCGGCGGCGACCGCGGCGGGGGTCGGGCCGGTCGAGATGAACGTGCTGACCGAGCTGTGGGTCGGGATGCCGCTGCTGTCCTACACCGGCACGCGCGGCTGGTCACCGGAGTCGATGGCGGCCGCCATCGCGGGGCTGGAGCAGCGCGGCTGGCTGCGCGAAGGGCAGCTCACCGACGCGGGGCGGTCGGCCCGTAGGGACCTCGAGGAGCGCACTGACGCACAAGAGCAGCCGATCCTGGCCGGGCTCGGCGACCGGCTCGAGCAGGTCTGCGGGCGCCTCAACGAGTGGGGAGCCCGATGCATCACGGCCGGCGCCTTCCCTGCCGACATCCTCAAACGAGCGGCCGGCTAACACACTGCCGGCATGCCCGTCCCTTGTCACCGGCTTCGCCGACATTCGCCTCACTGTTAAGGACGTGGACCGCTTGCGGTCCTTCTAGTGGTCCATCGTTGATTTGATCTGGCGGGTCAGTGCTGCGCGGCCTCGCTGGACCTTTTCGATGATGTCCTCGGCGGTGGCCTTCCAGACAAAGGGCTTGGGGTCGCTGTTCCCATGCGCCGCCCAAGCAAGGATTGCCGTCTCGAGTTCGGGGACGCTGGTGAAGATCCCTCGTCGCAGCATGCGGTCGGTGAGTTCTTTGAACCAGCGCTCGATGAGGTTGGTCCAAGAGCTCGACGTCGGTGTGAAGTGCAGGTGCCAGCGGCGGCGGTCTTTATGCGCGAGCCACTTCTGAATCTCGGGTGCCTTGTGCGCTGAAAGGTTGTCCAGCACGACGTGCACCGCCAGACCGCACGAACGGTCGCGTCGATCTGCTTGAAGAACCGCAGCACGTCCTTGGCTGTGTGGCCCTTCTGGCAGTGTGTGAGCACCTCGCCTGTCGCGATGTTCATCGCCGCGAACAGGTGGGTTGTGCCGTTGCGCTTGTAGTCGTGGGTCATCGTGCCGGCCCGGCCGGGCGCCATCGGCAGGCTCGGTTGGGGCGGGTGAAACCCGATTGATGGTAGGCACGCCGCCACTGCAGGATGAGCCCATGCCGGATACGCCAGCCGACCAGTGGCCCCGCCAGATCATTCACCAACACCCGCTGGCGTACCTGTTGGGGCTGGAGGGCGTCGCCCTGATGCGCGCCTTCGCCGGCGAGCATGACCGTGCCTTTACCGAGGCTCGGCTAGCGGACGTGCGCCAACTCCTCGACCGCGCCGACGATCTCGGGCCCGGGGTCGACGTGCCTGCGCTGCCCATCGCCTCCGGCTACGACGGTTGGGCGGTGACCTACGACGGCGAGGACAACGGCTGCTTCCCGATGCGCGAGCAGGTGCTCACGCCAATGCTCGACCGCCTGACGCCGGGTCGCGCCCTCGATGCCGGGTGCGGCACCGGCGCGGTGACGCAGCAGTTGCTCGCCCGAGGTCACGACGTCGTCGGCATCGACGTCTCCGAGGGGATGCTCGCGCGCGCCCGGAAGGCCGTACCGGACG
>JAABUT010000607.1_pt1 | contig 53753 bp, 55 predicted proteins | sample 5559281 | NCBI WGS metagenome assembly JAABUT01 (sample SAMN10711880, study PRJNA513359) | rock metagenome | isolation source: Antarctica rocks | place: Antarctica: Victoria Land, Ricker Hills nord | collected 2016-01-04
CGTGATCATCGCCGGCCTTTGGATCGCCGCCCGATCGATCCCCGGACTCTAGACACGCCCGGCGGCCGCAGCTAGCTAGGTCGCTTGGGGGCGCGAAGAAGCCTGCCGCGAGAGGCTCGTAGTTCCGGGGGTGACGGGCCGGGGCCACAGCGCAGAGCGACGTCATCTACTGGCTCGCCTTCATGCTGGTGACGCCGCTGCTTGGTCGCGTCTATCCACCGGGCCAGTTCAGGCGGCGAAGCGGTGCGGGCGATCGTTGAGTCGGCAGAAGCTTTGATTGTGCCTCGGATACCCGGCGGTGCGTGGCGCTGAGCCCGTCGAACGAGTGCTAACCGGCGCTACGTCGGCGCTGGTACGGACGTAGCATCGCCGTCGTCCGTCCGGCCAATCCCGCTGTCAGGGCAGCGGCCGGACAAGACCATCAGGGCGCGCACGCAGCCCGGCCTGGCGCCAGGCCGCGTTGCCGCCCCAATAGTGACTTGCAGCGTGACGGGACGACGCCCTCTGGGCGCCGGTGTGGGGCACGTTCTCCGCGGGCGGTGCAAGCATCCGCTCACGACGACATGAGGCGGCTCGCCGCCGTGTCGCGGAACATCCGACTCTCGGCATGAGCGCGAGTCTCCAGAACTCCTGACATAGGCGGCAGGTCGGTCAGCGAGGTCTGCTGTCTCGCAACGCGTTTCGCGCGTCCCGGATGCTGGAGGTTCAACGGCAGCTGAGAACATCGCTGTGAGCTTTCGGCAGTGCAATCTGTGCCGGCTGCCTGCCTTGACAGCTCGACTTGAGGTCTGCAAGCCGTTGACCTGCAGCGATACAACCCGGCCCGGCGAGAATGACAGTGTCCGCGGCCTTCTCCGATTGCGCCAATGTTCTCACTATGTCCAGAGTTCTGGTCTCTGGCGACTGGAGCACCGCTATTTATCGCTGACAGAACACCGCCACTTCGCTCCGACAGCCACAACCCCGGCTCAGATCAGACAGTCCGAAGAGACGTACGCGGCTGGAGGAAGGGGGGCGCGTCCTGGGCGGTGCGGGCTCCGGTGAGCTGGGAGATTTCCTCGTCGCTGAGGCCGGCTTCTCGTAGCCGGACAGCGGGGGCGTGGACGAGCTGGGGTTGCTCTGGGGGGAGGCGGTCACTGCCGGGCTCGGTGGTTCGCCAGCCGCGCGCGCTCATCGTCTTGTAGAGGCGTTGGCGATCGGTGGCCGTGACGCGGCCGAGGCGGTAGGCCCACTCGAGGACAGCCTGCATGGAGGTGCCCCACTCGAGCTTCAGGTCGAGGAGGCGGCCGACGCTCAGGTTGCGCAGGGTGGGGCTAATCAGGTGCTCGGGCATAAGGAACTCGCTGGCGAAGTCGTTGGCCTGCTGCTCGGGGTCGTCGTCGACGAACTGGGAGTGCAGAACCAGGTGGCCGAGCTCGTGGGCCAGGGTCCACCGGTACCGGTCGACCGGCAGGCCCTCGTTGATGATCACCACCGGGTACGCGGCAGCCCACTGCGACATCCCATCGATCCGGCGGGTCCCGAAGGGCTCGGTGACCACCAGGATCCCGGCCTGCTCGACCCAGCGGGTGAGGTGACGGACCGGCCCGATCGGCATCCGCCACTGAGCGCGGACCAGCCGGGCCGCGTCAGCCGGGGTGGTCTCGACCGGGTCGAAGGTCGGCACGTGCGTGGCCGCGTGCATGGGGACCCGCTCAAACAGGTACGCCGACCGCATCCGCAGCAGGTTCAGCCGGGCCTCGACCCGCTTCCAGTCCGACGCCTTGGTCGTCTTCTGCCGGCGCATGTGTGCGTCGGCAGCGATCGCCCCGGTGAGCCGGAACTGATGGGTCAGGAACGGAACCGACAGCCCCAGAGCGCGGCTGAGCTGGTCCACGACGTCCGGGTCGGGGTCGCGCAGGTCGTTCTCGTACCGACTCAACGCGGCCTGAGTGACACCGACCCTCTCGACCAGGTCAGCGTGGGTCATGCCTCGGGCTCGGCGGGCGGTCAGGAGCACGTCCCCGCAGACGCCGGTCGCGCCGGTCGCGCGGGTCACTGGCCGGCCTCCTCCTTGGGCTCGGAGGTGCCGATGACCTGGCTGAGGTCAAACTCCGGCACGTTCGGGTCGACCGGGGTCCACCGGATGCCCCCGACACCCTCGGTACCCCGCTGCACCAGCACCGCCCAGACGGGCTTGTCCAGCTCGTCGCGGAACGAGATGACGGCGTCTCCGACACCCCGTAGGTCGGGATCCCACATGTACCCCAACGCGAGGCTGACCTTCTCCAGGCCGGGCAGCATCAGCTCGGAGGACCAGAACCGGCGGGCCCCTTCAGTCGGGAAGGTGCTGATCCGGTCCCCCACATGGTGGCGTTTGACCCGCAGCACGTAGGAGTCGGCGAACAGCTGGCGGAACGGCTCCTGGTCCTGGATGGTCACGTTGTCCAGGTCGTCGCCACGTTCCACCAGACCGGCCCAGACCCGCTCGTGCAGGAAGTTCGCCGTGAAGCGGTTGGAAAAGAGCACGAACCACCCAGGCTGCCACTCCTGGAACTGGGCCAGGTCCTCCCGGGCGCCGTCCACTGCGGCGACCAGCGCCTCAAGGAACTTGTCGCCAAGATCGGTGAGCACCGTTTCGGGAGAAGGGCGGCGATTCCATACCAAGAATATACCGGAGGTTGGACGGTCGCCGCGAGGGTCCAAGGCCGGTGCACTCTAGTCGGTCTGGTTCGCAGCGCGTCCACCTAGCGCGAGGCCGCGCGGTAGCGGTGCTCAGGCCGCCCGGTGCTCCCGTAGCTGAGGTCGAGGTCGATGAGCCGGCGGCGCAGCAGCTCGGCCAGACAGCGCTGCGCCGTCGGCCGACTCGCCCCCAGCACGTCGGCGACTTCTGCGGTGGCGATGGATGCCGGGGCACTCGTCACGATGTCGAGCACCTTGGCCATCGTCGGTGGCAACGGTCGACGCGGCGCCCGACGGGCGGCCCGGGCCCGGATGCCGTAGAGCGCGTCCACGATGTCCTGGCTCGCCTCCGCGGCCCCGGTCAGCTGCTGGGTCCACGCTCGGTAGGCCTCGAGCTGCTCCCGGAGGGCCACGAAGGTGAACGGCTTGACCAGGTAGTAGAAAGCGCCCAGCTGCATCGCGTTGCGCACGGAGTCGAGGTCGCGGGCCGCAGTGACCGCCAGGAAGTCCGGCTGGTCGCTCTCGGCCCCGCCCGTCGTGGCCAGCCGGCGGATGACGTCAAGCCCACTGCCGTCGGGGAGGTACATGTCGAGGAGCAGCAGGTCAGGCGACAGCTTGTCCACCAGGGTCGTGGCCTCCGCGCAGCTGTGCGCCTCCCCCACGACGATGAACCCGGGCACCCGCCCACCCCGATCGCGTGGGCCTGCGCCACATGGAAGTCGTCGACGACCAGGACCCGGATCACGTCGTCTATCAGACCGGCCGACGCACCGATACCGGGAGGGCGACGTCGAGCTCGGCCCCGCCATCGGGCGTGACGGAGACGGTGACGGTGCCGCCGGCCCGGGTGACCAGGCGGTGGACAAGCGCCAGCCCGACCCCGCGGTGGATCCCCTCCCTGGGCGGTTTGGTGGTGAACCCGTCGACGAAGACGTCCTCGACCAAGCCGTCCGGGATCCCGGGCCCGGTGTCGCTCACCCGCACGTGGGCATATCGGCTCGACCGCTGATCCGCACGGTGACCGTTCCCCGGGGATGCCGTCCCACCGTGCGTGGGTCGTCCGCGACCGCGTCGATCGCGTTGTCGATGAGCGGCGGGGCGACGCGGCTGCGGATGTTCTCGGCCACGAGTGTAGCGACGACGAGCAGGGGGTGTGCCGGCCGGCGCCGGGACACCCCCTCTCGATGGGCGAAGGCGCGCGCCCGCGCGAGCACTCCTTGAGGGTGCGCTCAGGTGCGACGGCGCACCAGGTACGCCAACGTCACCACCGCGGCCGCGCCGACGACCGCGGCGGCCAGCCTCCCGGTCCGTTGGGACAACGCCGTGCGGACGAGGGTGGGGACGCCCGACATCGACGGGCGCAGGCGTACCTGGCCGGCCGACGTCACGTGAACCAGCCCCAGGTCTCGGCCCTGGGAGGTCAGCCGCACCGGGACGTCGGCGAGCCGGGCCAGGGGCAGCGACACCGGCAGATCCCGGCTCAGCCCCCGTCCCGGGACGCAGCGCAACAGGGTGGCCGGATCCGGGACGTCGAGGACGAGGCCGCCGACCCCGTCGCCAGCACCGTCCCTGTCGTTGCTGAGCTGTGCCGTGGTGGACCCACGGTCGTCGCCGACCTCGATGGTGAGGTCGGCGACGAACGAGAGCGGCGAGAGGACAGGCTCAGGCATGGGAGCCGTTGCTGGCGGCTCCGCGGTTGTCCTTGTCCTTCGTCGTGATGCGCAGGGTGCCGTTGAGCTTCCAGGTGGCCCGGGCGCTGTCCGGACCGGTGGACCGAGGCACCTCCACGGTCATGTCGACGAAGGTGTAGTCGATCGTCGCCTCCTTGCCGGTGAGGTACGACCACATGTCGCGGCCGAGGTCGGAGAACGAGGTGGTCGAGGGGGCGTTGTCGAGCGTGTTGCTGGACATGAGATCTCCTGGGTGAGGCGAATGGGGGGGACAGCCGCCCGAGGCGAGACCTTCGCCGCACACAACCGCTCTCCCACTATGCGGTCTGCGAGCACACCCGCAAGTCGAGCGAGTCACACAAACTCGCGCGGGAGCCAAGGGTTCAACCTCGGGGAAGCGGGTAGACCCTGCGTGAGAGGGAACCCAGCCAACGGTCTGCCTGATCTACGCTGAACCTGTTGCCCATCCGCAAAGTCGCGATTCATCACCCACCCACCCCACGTGGGGCTCCGGCTGGCGTGCTCAGCACGTCGACCACCAATCAGCGCCTAGCGCCGACGAAAGAAGATGACTATGTCCGAGGGATACGAGACCCCCTCTGCGCCGCGGCGCACCGAGTTCGACCCCACCTTCGACCCGACGTACACCGAGGTCCCGACCACCGCGGGGTCCACCAGCTACTCCACCCCGAGCTCAGGCTCCACGACCGGTGTCGCTGCCGACCAGGCCAAGCAGGTCGGCCAGGATGCCCTCGACAGCGGCAAGCAGGTCGCTGGTGTGGCCGCCGACCAGGCGAAGTCGGTGGCGTCCGAGGCCGGTGCCCAGGCCAAGAACCTGCTGGGCGAGGCCCGCACGCAGCTGTCCGACCAGGCATCGACCCAGCAGAACAACCTCGCCGCGTGGCTGAAGTCCATCGTCGACGAGCTGGAGCAGATGGCCAACGGCACCAACGACCCCTCCCAGGGTGGTCCGGCCTCGTCGCTGATGAACCAGGTGTCCACCCGGGCCAAGGGCGCGTCGACCTGGCTGGAGGACCACGAGCCGGCCGACTTGCTCTCCTCCGCCAGCCGTTTCGCTCGGCAGCGCCCGGGCCTCTTCCTGGCCCTGGCGGCCACCGGCGGCGTGCTGGCCGGTCGGCTCACCCGCGGGCTCACCGCGGACGCTGCACCCCAGCCCTCGTCCAGCAGCCCGTCCATCGGCTCGACGGGTGGCCAGTCGGACTACGACTACCCCGTTGCGCCGGTCGCGACGACGAACGCCTACACGACTGCTGTCCCCGAGACGGCGTATGCCGAGGGGTCCGGCTACAGCTCGGTCCCCGGTGACGACGTTCTCTACGGCGACGACCTCGACGAGGCCCGCCGTTCAGGGTTCCAGGGCGGCACGGGAACGGATCGTGACTTCCGTTGAGTAGCACCGAGGGCTACCGGTCCGGCGCTCACGGAAACGTGGACGACCGTCCGATCGGAGAGGTGTTCAGCGCGGTCACCGCTGACCTGTCGACGCTGATCCGGCAGGAGGTGGCGCTGGCCAAGGCCGAGGTCCGGCAGAGCGCCACCCAGGCCGGGGGGGCCGCCGGCAAGCTCGCCGGCGCCGGCGTCGCTGGTCACTTCGTCCTGCTGTTCGTCTCCATCTCCGCCTGGTGGGGACTGGGACAGTTCATCGGCAACCAGTGGTCCGCGCTGGTCGTGGCCGTGTTCTGGGCCATCGTGGGCGCCGTGCTCTACTCCTCCGGCCGCACGCAGCTCAAGCGGGTCGAGGGCATTCCCCAGACCACCGAGACCACCAAGCAGATTCCCCCGGCACTTGCCGGAAACGAGGAGACATCATGACGACCGACTACACCGCCGCCGACCCCAACGACCCGGACCAGATCCGTCGGGAGATCGAGGCCACCCGTGCGGACCTCAGCAACAACGTCAACGCCCTGTCCGAGAGTGTGAAGCCCGGCAACGTCGCTCGCCGCCAGGTGGACAAGGTCGTCGGCGGCGCCGCCGGCCTCAAGGACCGCGTCATGGGGGCGGCCGACGACGCGTCATCGTCCGCTGGAGGTGCCGTCGGTGACGCCGCCGGCAGCGTTAAGGATGCAGCCAGTTCTGCGCCCAGCGCGCTCAAGTCCCGCACCCGTGGCAACCCGGTCGCGGCCGGCGTCGTCGCGTTCGGCCTGGGCTGGCTCGTCTCCTCCCTGATCCCGGCGTCGGACGCCGAGCAGAAGGCGGCCACGGCGCTGAAGGAGAGGGCGCAGCCGTTGACCGAGGGAGTCACACAGGCCGCCAAGGACGTGGCCGGCCAACTCCAGGAACCGTTGCAGCAGGCTGCGGCCGAGGTGAAGAGCACGGCGACCGATGCCGCTTCCACCGTGAAGGACGAGGCCACCTCGGGCGCTCAGGACGTGTCCGGCTCCGCCAAGGGTGCTGTCGGCGAGGTCAAGGACCAGGCGACCTCCTGATCTGACCCATCGAGGCCGGCTGCCGCGAACGCGGTGGCCGGCCTTGTCATTTCCCGTCACGGACCTCCGCGACCGGGGGGCCGATGTCGGTCTCTCATCCGTTGCCTCGAAAGGCTTTTCATGAACAGCAGTCGCAACACTGTCATCCGCACCCTGCACGACGTCGGTGCCGCCGCCTGGTTCGGCGGGTCCCTCATGGGCGCCATCGGCCTCAACGGGGCGACCAAGGACGTCTCCGACCCGACCGAGCGGGCGGCCGTCGCCTCCTCCGGCTGGGCCCGCTGGAGCCCCATCGCCGCGACCGCGATCGCGGCCCACGCCATCGGTGGCATCGGCCTCATCGTCGCCAACCGCGACCGCGTCTCCCAGCAGAGCGGAGTCGGTGCCAACACCGCCGTCAAGACGGTGGTCACGGTCGCCGCCGTGGCGACCACCGCGGCCAGCGGCCTGCTCGGTGCCCGCCTCGCCAAGGACGCCAAGGACGCCCCGGTGCCGACCGAGGGCGGGACCGTGCCGACCGCCACGACCCCGCCGCGGACGGCCAAGCTCCAGCAGGCGCTACGCGTGTTGCAATGGGTCAACCCCGTGCTCACCGGCGCCATCGTCGCCCTCGGCGCCCAGCAGGGTGAGCAGCAGAAGGCTGGTCAGGTTTTCGCGGGCAAGGCCCGCCAGACCCTGGGTGGTGCGATCAGCGCCCTGCGCTGACGAGTCCGAGGCCGCTGACCGGGCCCAGTGCCCGGTCACGGTCAGAGTGCTGCAGGTCAAAGTGCCGGTCAGAGTGGACGAGGTGCGGTCATCACGGCACCGCGCGCGCCGCTGACCCGCACTCTGACGTCACCTGTCGACGCCCGCAAGAGCTCGCTAGTGCAGGGCTCGTGCCTTCGGAGGCGCCGGCGGCTTGGGGCGCACGATGCCGTTGGTGGGCGCCGGGAGGTGCGACCCGTCGAGCGTGACGAGCGAACGCATCGGCTGGTCGAGCGGTCCAGTCCAAGGGGCCGGCAGCCGGGGGCTGGGAGTCGGCGTCGGAGGGGTCGGCTGGGCGAAGGCCGACCCCGGCACGGGAGGTGCGGGCCGGGAAAGCGCTGGGTCACCGAGGTGGGCCAACGACGGCGCGTTGTCGACGCGAGGCACACCCATGGGCGGCAGCCCGAGCAGGTCGATGACCGTCTTGGGCACGGTTGAGTGCGAGTGCCACTGGGCGTCGATGGCCTGGGAGACCTTGCCGCCGAACATAAGCAGCGGGATGCGTGAGCCACCGATGGCCTGGAACCCGCCCGGATGCAGAGCGTCCGGAAGGGTCTCCACGGCGGGCGTGCGCACGGTGTCGACGTAGCCGCCCCAGTCGTCCCACGTGAGGATGAATGTTGTGGTGTCCACTGGCCGGCGTCGACAACGGCCTGCACGCGGTCCCAGACGAGGTTCTGGCCCTTCGTGACGTAGGTGGGGTCGGAGACGAACGGAGGGTGCTCGTCGTAGCCGGCTGGGCTCCAGACGTAGCAGACCTGGGGCAGCTCCCCAGACGCCGCCATGGGGAGGAAGTCCTTCGGCGGATGGACATGCTCCGACCCAGGCGCACGCCCCAGCGAGGCGTAGAACTTCGTCGGGTAGCCGCTCTGGTCGGGGAAGGCGGCATACGTCACGCCGGCGGCGTCGGCGGCGGTGAAGACCGACGGGATGTCCCAGACCGGGTGGGCACCCGCGAAGGGCGGGTTCCCCATCGTCGGCATCTGGCCGCCGATCGCGAGCATGTGCCCTGGCGTCGAGTTCGATCCAGAGCCGAAGTGATGGTCGGAGAAGACGAACTGCTTGGCCAGGCAGGAGTAGTAGGGAATCACCGTGTCGTTGTCGATCTGCGCGTCCAGGGCCGGATAGTCCCCGGCCGCGTAGTGCACTTACGCGTTCCGGTCGTGCGGCTGGTCGTGGTTGGGTGGCGTCGGCAGCAGGATTCCGCGTGCCCTGACCGCCCCCCATGCGCCCATCGTCGGGAAGTAGAAGTCCGTCGTCTTGTTCTCCTGCAGGAACACGACCACGCGGTGACCCGGTATGCCGGCCATGGTTCCTCCTGTCGTCAGCCTGGGTGGCGGCGCGGGTATCGAACGCTCAGCCGGCCCTATCGAGTATGGCGATGGCGAGGGGGTCAAGCACGCCAGAGACCTGGGAGGCTCCTGAAAGACGACTGCGAGAGGCCCGCCGGCGACGGTCCCGAACGACAGGGCACCCACTGGGGTCTCAGGCGCACGACAGGGCGTGGGCGAGTGCCTCGTCGAGGGTCATGGCCACCCCCTCGGCGAATGCGTCGCCGTAGTGCCGTCCGTACGCCTCGAGGCCCCAGGCCCGGCCCTCATCCTCAGCCGGCGCCATCGACAGACGAGCCGGGTGCGCAGGCCGGTCACGACACCGCCCAGCCGGCCGTCCTTGCGCCGGGTGCAGCGTGAGCAGGTCGCTGAGCATGGCCAACTTCCTGAGGACAGACCGGTCCATCGCCGTGACGCCCAGTGCTCGCCCTGACACGCCACGCATCAGCGAGCGCGTCTTCTCGCCGAAGGGCGGACCCCGGTGTCGCTGCACTTCGCCCCGACGGGTCACCTCGAAGACTCTGGTGGTCTGCCGGTGGCCGCCTTTGGTTATCTTCGCCGGGAGCCGGTGGGGCGTATGCGACGTTGACCATATTCAGGCTGGTACGGCGAGCCTTACCGCCAGCGCCAGGACGCATGTCCGGGCCGGGCAGGTGAGGGCGCGCATGGCTGGGGCGGGCCTTCTGTACCTCGGCCGGGGATCAGCGGGATATCGTCCGTCGAGCGCGGGCGGAGCATCACCAACGATGGTTGGTCCGGGTCGTCAGTAGAACCGGCGGCGTCGGCCCCCGATGGGGACAAAGTTCAGGATGAGGCCAACGACCAGCAGGATGACGCCGATCGTCAACAGGATCTTGAGGGACTCGACCAGCAGGCCGACGATAATCAGGATGATGGCCAGGACGATCATGGGGGTTCCTTCTCGAAGCCGTTACTGTGTTGAGGAGATCAGTATCTCACCTCGGTGGCCCGCCCGCCCGGTTGGACACGCGAGGCCTTCCGGCCACAGCTGACCAGGCACGCCGAGTGATGGCCGGTCGCGAACTACGGTCAGGGACTGTCCTGGACGGATCGGCTGATGTGGCCGGGGTGACCGCCTCGGCCATGGCTGGCGGCCGCCTGGTGCCAGCGGATTCACAGGTTCCGCGAGTCTGGTGTGCGGCCGCCACGCGAATGTTGACCGGCTGGGTGACGACTCAAACGCAAGGTGATGGAGTGCGGCGCCGGGCCGGTCGGCTAGCGCCCTGACACTGGCTCAGACCCGCAACGGCACGGGCGCCGCGGCGTCAACGACGGGGACAAGACGGTCCGTTCGTCGAGTGGCGACGACTAGCAGTCCACAATGCCGAGGGCGTAGAGGACGAGCACGTCGAGGGGTCGACGCCCATGCGGGCCATTCGCCGAGTGGGGCGGAAGATCAGGCCGACGAGGGGGACGGCGTGAATACAGCGACGAGCAACGGTAGGGACAGCCCACCGATCGAACGCTTCCTGGTATGCCCACGACGGTAGCCATCCCGCCGCGGGGATGCCGGTGCCACCGCGAATGCGCCTCCGGCCACGCGACCCACTCCGGCGCAAGCACCGTCCCTTCATAGCCGTGAAACGGCCCTACAGGTGAGGGGAGTGCCCGTGCGGCTTGTCCGCACCGAGGTGCGGACAAGCCGCCGGCACAGCGAGGGAACCTGCCCTACCGGGCCAGCCTTCCTCTCAAGACACTAAAGCCCATGGCTGCCCAGGTTGTTGTCATCACCGGCGCGAGCGGCGGCATCGGCCGGGCGACGGCTCGTGCCTTCGGCGCGCGTGGAGCGAAGGTGGCACTACTCGCCCGCGGCACCGTCGGGCTGGACGCCGCCGCTCGGGACGTCGAAGCAGCCGGCGGCACGGCCTTGGTCATCCCTACCGACACGGCGGATTACGAGCAGGTCGAGGCTGCCGCCGCAAAGGCCGAGCACGTTCTCGGCCCGATCGACGTGTGGATCAATGACGCGTTCACCTCCGTCTTCGCGCCGTTCGTCGACATTCACCCGGATGAGTACACCCGGGTCACACAGGTGAGCTACCTGGGCTTCGTGTACGGCACCCGGGCGGCGCTGGATCGGATGCTGCCACGGAACCGGGGCACCATCGTGCAGGTCGGGTCGGCGCTGGCCTACCGGGGTATCCCACTGCAGACCGCCTACTGCGGCGCCAAGCACGCCATCCAGGGGTTCAACGAGGCGCTGCGGTGTGAGTTGCTCCATGACCACAGCGGTGTGCAGGTGACGATGGTGCAGATGCCGGCCGTGAACACGCCGCAGTTCGACTGGGTCCTCAGCCGCTTGCCACGGCACGCGCAGCCTGTTCCCCCGATCTACCAGCCCGAGGTCGCCGCGCGTGCTGTCGTCTACGCCGCCGATCACCCCTCTCGGCGGGAGTACTGGGTGGGGGCTAGCACCGCGGCCACCCTGGCCGCCAACGCAATCGCACCCGGCCTGCTGGACCGCTACCTCGGCCGGACCGGCTACACGTCGCAGCAGACGAAGACGCCGGCGGCGCCGGACGCGCCGGCGAACCTGTGGCACCCCGCTGACGGTGACGACGGACACGACTTCGGTGCGCATGGCGATTTCGACAACCGGTCCCATCAGCACAGTCCTCAGCTATGGGCATCCCAGCACCACGGCCTGCTCGCCATCGTTGGTATGGCGGCAGCAGGAGCTCTCACCGCGGCGTGGCTACGCCGAACCGAAACTTGAGCCGGGCGCGATGTGCCGGAGGTCGAGGCCGTCTTCACCGGACTGTGCTGAGCGGTAGATGACCCGCCTCGATGAGGCGTTCGAGAATGTGTAGAGAGCGGCCCGCTGCGCCCGATGAGGGTCGGCAGCAGGCCGAACCTGGCCAAGCGTCGGGACGCCGGCAGCGGTGGCCGTGGTGCGGGGGCCGTCCCATCGCATGACTGCTCGGGTGCGGTCGGGGTGGGGCCGGGGCTGTTGGGTGGACGACGAGACGAGCGTGCCGCAACGCTCTCGTCGCGATGGCGTTCATCGCCGTCGTACTGGCCTGGTTGGCTTCGGTTGAATCCGGGTGGACGCGCTCGGCTTAACACGGCGGTCACGAGAAGTGACGTGTGTCGACCACGTTGATGAGCGGCCGGCGTTCGGTGTAGCGGCCCAGGTTGTCCAGGAAGAGGTCGACCAGCCGGTCGTTCTCGTGGACCGAAAGGGCGGCTGTGTGGGGGCTGAGCAGCACGTTGTCCAGGTCCCACAGCGGGTTGTCGGATGGGAGGGGCTCGATGGCGCAGACATCCAAGGCCGCACCTGACAACTGGTGGCGGCGTAGCGCACTGATAAGCGCGTCCTGGTCAATGGTGGTGCCTCGTCCGACGTTGACGACGATGGCGTGCGCGGGCAACGCGTTGATCAGGTCGGCGGTGAACAAGCCTTCGGTCTCCGGAGTACCGGGCAGGGCAAGGACGACGGCATCGACCCTGGGCACGATCTGGGCAAGGTCGTCAGTGGCGTAGATCGAGTCAACGACACACAGATCCTGCTCGGACGGGGTGCGGCGCACCCCGATGACCACCATGCCGAGCGCTCTGGCGCACCGCGCGACTTCCCGTCCAACGTGGCCGAGGCCGACGACCAAGAGCCGTTGGTCGTGAAGCTCGCGTACCGGGTAGTGGGTCCAGTTGCCGGACCGCTGGTCCTTCAGCAGTCTGGGCAAGCCTTTGGTGAAGGCGAGTAACCCCAGCATGGCCCATTCGGCGAGCTGGGTCGCGTGGATTCCGGCGCTGCTGGTGAAGGTGATCCGCTGTAGCGGCTGCGCGCCCAAGTGCGCGTCGCGGACTTGCTGGCCGGTCCCGGCGGCGGTGCCCTGGATCCAGCGCAGGTTTGGGCAACGGCGGACCACCTCCTGCAGGGCGGCGGGTGTCTCACCGGGGACGCCGAGGAGGACTTCGGCCTGCCTCAGCCACTGCTCGAAGCGGGTTTGCTCGGCCGGACCGCGCTGGAAGTCGGGTGCGCCAGCGTGGTCGTTGGGGTAACGGGTCGGGGGCAGCAGGTCCGGGTCGTACAGCAGCTGGATGTGTTCAGGGCCATCCCACCGGATGCGTTCGGCCAGCCGGCGCTGGAGCGGGGTGGCGATCAGGACAGTCGTCCGGGGTTGCGGCGGGCCGGTCATGGGGCTTCCAGGGTGCGCCCAGCGCGTCGGTGCAGGTGTTCGGGCAGCGTTTGCGCAGCCGGAGGGTGTCGATGTTCCTTGACCAGGAACATCAGGCCGGCCGACAGCAGCAGAGCGATGGCCATGAAGGTGAAGGCGGCGCCGTTTCCGACGCTGCCCTGCAGCCATCCCACGAGGTAGGCGCCGAGGAAGCCGCCGACCGCGCCGGCGCTGTTGACCAGCGCCATGGCCGCGCCTGACACGGCCTGCGGCAAGAACTCGGGGATGAGCGCGAAGTACGGGCCGTACGGCGCATACATGCAGGCGCCGGCCAGCACCAGCAGGACATACGAGACCCAGTAGTGGCCCGTGCCCAAGACGACGGAGGCCGCGAACAGGACGGTCGCGGCGAGCAGGAAGGGCCAGACGAACGCGCGGCGGTTACCGCTGCGGTCGGAGAACCGTGACGCGACCACCATCGCGATGGCCGCTACTGCATAGGGCACCGCCGATAGCAAACCCACGACGCCGATGCCGTCGTGCTGCGCAGTCTGGAGGATGGTCGGCAACCAGAACACGAACCCGTAGACCCCTATGCTCCACAGCAGGTACTGCACCGATAGGACGACGACGTTGCGGGACGAAAGCGCGGCTCGGTAGCCGCCCTTGACCGGCTGCAGATCCGCCTGCTCAACCGTGAGCCGGCGTTCGATGTCGTCCCGCTCAGCCGCGCCCAGCCACCGGGCCTGGGTAGGCCGGTCGGCGACCAGGGCGCGGAAGACGAAGGCCCAGACGATAGCGGGCAGGCCTTCGATGACGAACATCGCTCGCCAGCTGGTGGCGGCGATGAGATAGCCGGAGACGGCCGAGAGCCACATGACGGTGATGGGGTTGCCCAGGATGAGGAAGGTGTTGGCGCGTCCACGCTCGGAGCGGCTGAACCAGTGGGTGAGGAAGATCAGCATCGCCGGGAGGATGGCGGCCTCGACCACACCGAGCGCGAAGCGGTCGACCATGAGCAGCCACACCCAGGGGATGACGCCCTGGGCGCTGGCCAGGACCCCCCAAGCGAGGACACACCAGAAGACCATCCGGCGCACACTCTTGTTCTCGGCGTAGTGCGCCGCCGGGATCTGGAAGGCGAAGTAGCCGACGAAGAACAGGGCACCGAGCAACGCCGATGAGCCGGCCGTGAGGCCCAGGTCGTCCTTGAGTCCGCCGGCGACCCCGATGGAGTAGTTGGACCGGTCCAGGTAGGCCAGGCTGTAAGTGACGAAGACCAGAGGTATGAGTCGCCGCCAGCGCTGGTTAGGCACCGTCGGTTCCGTCTGAGCGAAAGACATGCATTCGTCCTACCGCCGTGCTCACCGTCGGGTCCAGGGCCACGGTGTGATCTACGGCTAACCGCCTTCGACAGGGGTGGTTGCCCGCAATAGCCGTCCCAGATATGGCCGTACGCCTGAGCCCAGTGTCGGCTACTGCTGGTAGCGCTGGGCCCTCTCACGGCGCAGCGTCAGCCCCAGCCCGGGGCGGCCCTGGTCGGGCTGAAGGGTCCCGCCGGTGGGATCGAGGGCGCCGTCGAAGAGGTCGTTCTCGATCCGCACGTGATCGTGGAAGTACTCCAGGTGGCGCAGGTTGGGCACCGACGCGGCGGGGTGGGCGTGCAGGTTCGGGGCGCAGTGCGCCGAGATCTGCAGGCCGTGCGCCGCCGCCACCGCAGCGGCGCGCAGCCATTCGGTGACGCCGGCGCAGCGAGTCAGGTCGGCTTGCAGACAGTCCACCGCCTGGGATGCGCACATCCGCTGGAAGTAGTGCAGGTCGTAGCCGTACTCACCCGCCGCCACGTCGGGCGCGATCTGCCGGCGGATGAGGGCGAGGGCGGACAGGTCATCGGAGGAGACCGGTTCTTCGAACCACGTGACGTCCTGCTCGGCCATGGCGTGCGCCATCCGCACGGCCTGTCCGGGCGTGTACCCGCCGTTCGCGTCGACGAACAGCTCAGCGTCCGGGCCGATGATGCGGCGGGCGGTCTTGATCCGGGCCAGGTCCCGCATCGGGTCGTGGCCCCAGGACTGGCCAATCTTGATCTTCACCCGGGGAATGTCTTGGTCGTGCACCCATCCGGACAGCTGCTCGGTCAGCTGTGCGTCGTCGTAGGACGTGAAGCCGCCGCTGCCGTAGACCGGCACGCGCGGGGAGACCTGGCCCAGCAGCCGGCACAGCGGCAGCTGCAGCAGCTTGGCCTTGAGGTCCCACAAGGCGATGTCGACTGCGGCGATCGCCATCGACACCACGCCAGGGCGGCCGAGGTTGCGGCATTGGCGCACCATCGCCGCCCAGGTGCCGGGCACGTCCAGCGCCGACGACCCGATAACCACGTCCCGCAGCACGTCGTCGATGAGAGTGGCGCAAGCCGGGGTGGCATAGCTCCACCCCAGCCCGGTGACCCCGTCAGCGACCGGCTCGGCCACCACGAGCGTTGTCTGCGAACACTGCAGGGTCCCGTCGGCCTCCGGTTGGCGGTCGGTGGGGACCGTGTAGACGGTCACCGTCATGTCCCGCACCGTCTCCTCGCGTGCCCTCACCGTGCCGCTGGTGCTCATCCGGACCTCGTCCGGTCCGTCGCCGTGCGGTGACGGGACCCGGCCACGAGCAGGTCAGCGGCCCGCGCCGCCAGCGCCATGATGGTCAGGGCCGGGTTGGCGCTGCCCTGGGTCGGCAGCACCGAGCCATCCGTGATCAGCAGGTTCGGGACCGCGAAGGTCCGCTGCTCGCGGTCGACGACGCCGCTGCGCTCGTCGGCGGCCATCCGAGCCCCGCCGACGAGATGGGCGTACCGGTTGATGGTGATGACCTCGTCCGCTCCGGCCGCCCGGTGGATGGCCTCCATCGTCGACTGGGCCGCCGTCATCAGGGCCCGGTCGTTCTCGCCTTGGCTGTAGCAGAAGTTGGCCACCGGCAGCCCATGCCGGTCGGTCTCTTCCGCGAGGGTGACCCGATTGTCCGGCCGGGGCAGGAACTCGCACAGGGCGCCGAGGTTGGCCCAGTGGACGTAGTCGCGCATGTACTCCCGCAGCGGCTCCCCCCAATGGCCTTGGGCGGTCACGTGCTCGGCGAACGTAATCGGCAGCGGGGAGACACACTGGATGGAGTAGCCCCGCTTGTACGCCTTGGTCGGGTCGGTCTCGTAGAACACCTCAGTGGAGACTTCCGGCGGCGGAGCCTTGTATGCGCGGACCTCCTCGGCGTACCGGCCGGCGGTCTGCGGCGCGCCTTGCACCATCAGGTAGCGCCCGACTTGATCGAAGTCGTTGCCCAGGCCGTCCGGGAAGCGCGGGCTGGCCGAGTTGAGCAACAACCGGGGTGTCTCGATGGAGTACCCGGCGACCGCCACCATCCGGGCTCGCTGAAGGTGCTCGACGCCGCGGCGGAAGTAGCGCACGCCGGTGGCCAGACCGGCGCTATCGACCTCGATCCGGCTCACCATGCAGTCGGGACGCACCTCCGCGCCGTGGGCGAGGGCATCCGGGACGTGGGTGATCAGTGGTGACGCCTTGGCGTTGACCTTGCACCCTTGCAAGCAGAACCCGCGGTAGATGCAGTGCGGCCGGTTGCCGAACCGGCCGTTGCTGATCGCGACCGGCCCGACCCGCACGTCGATGCCCAGCCGCTGGCAGCCGCGCACGAAGACCAGCCCGTTGCCGCCGATCGGGTGCGGTGACTGGGGATAACCGTGTGGGTCTCCCCACGGCCAGTCCTGGCCGGCCACGGGCAGCTCCTCCTCGATCTGCTGATAGTAGCCGCGCAGGTCGCGGTAGCCGATCGGCCAGTCGGCGCCGACGCCGTCGACGCTATGGGTGGTGAAGTCGCTTGGATGCAACCGTGGGGTGTAGCCGGCGAAGTGGACCATCGACCCACCGACGCCGCGACCGGAGTTGTTCGAGCCGAGCGGGACCGGGTCGGCACCGGAGATGACCCGCGGCTCGGTCCAGTAGATGTGGTGCGAGCCCGCCTCGTCGCTGACCCAGTCGACGTCGGGGTCCCAGAACGGGCCGGCGTCGAGGGCTACGACCCTCCACCCGGCGCGGGCGAGGCGCTGCAGCAGCACTCCCCCGCCGGCGCCGCAGCCGACGATGACCAGGTCGACCTCGTCGTCGTCGTCGAAGCGGCGCATGTCCGCCCGCAGCTGGTGGTTGGTGCGCTGACCGTCCAGCGGCAGCAGCCACGCGGACTCGTTGCGGGACCGGACTGCGTTCACTTGGTTCTCATTCGGTTCTCACTTGGCACCCTCGACGCCTTCCAGGACGCTCACTGGCTGTCGCCTCGGCGTCGACGGCGCACCTCACGCCGGCGGATGTCCGGGACCGGGTCGGACGGCGAACGTTCCGGCCGCTCCCACGGCTCGCGTTTGTCCAGTCCGATGTTCTTATAGCCGCGCGGGTAGGCCGGGCCGCCGAAGCCGATCTCGTTCCACGCCCACGGATGCGCGTAGAACGCGGTGCACGCATACCTCGTCCACAGGCTCCACACGCGAGCGGCGGGAAGGTCATGCCACGGCCCGTCGCCCTGGTCGAGGACGTCCTGGAGCAGCTTGGCTTGCTGGTCGCGGCTGAGCTCCCCGAAGGGGGCTTGGTGCGCGGCGTCGGCGTCCTGGTCCAGATAGGACAGGGTCGCGTGCCATGCCTGCTGGTCCTCGGGCAGGTTGTCGTAGTGCCAGCCGTCAGTCCGGTCCCCGTTCAGTCGTTCGTCCACCATTCGCAGCACGGGGACCTTCGGCTCCCCCCACTGGGCGAGCAGCTGGTCGAACAAGGCGCTCGCGGCGGCTTCCTCGGAGCGGGAGAAGAACCGCAGCGGTTCCGGCGGTCCGAGGCGGCGCAGGACCACCCCGGTCGTGACCTCGTCCCAGGTTGGTACCTGGCCGAGGACGTCGTAGCCGTCGAAGTGACCTCGGTCGCCGGGGGTCGCACCGGTGGCCGGCTGGTGTGTGGCGCGCACGTCAGCGCTCCCGGCGCAGGACTGCGGCCAGCAGACCCATACCGCCAACCACGGTGATGAGGAGCGGCGCGAACAGCGGCGGCCCCATCTCGATGTTGTACCGCGCCATCCGCCACCCGCCGGGTCGTTGCGCGATACCGCGGATGTGGAGGTAGGTGCCCTGCAGGCCAGCGGCGACGATCGCGGCGGAGGCGATCGGTAAGGCGGTCTTAGCCATCCGCCGGCTGAACACGCCAGCTACACCGGCGACCGCGCCGACTGGCGCTACCACGACCGGAACCCACATCATCGTGTTGCCGAAGCTAGCCCGGTCGTGCTCGAGGTAGACTTCCGCGGCGGTGACGACGGCTCCAGCCGCGGTCAACCCGGCCAGAGTTCGCTCGAACCGGCCGTGCTCGACGTTGCGGACCAGGTGGTCGACCCCTTGCAGGAGGCCGCCCATCGCGCTCTCATGGCTGCCGCGGCCGCCTGTTCTCCCCAACGCCGGGACCAGCCGGGATGACGTCAGGGTCTTCATGACGTGAACTGCTCGAGCTTGTCCTTGAACAAGGTGGTGGCAATGGCCACCTTGTGCGGCTGGCCGCGCAGGAACGCCTGCGCGAAGTGCTTGGCCTGGTCGTAGGAGACGGTGCCCGGCATCGGCGGCTCGTCCGGGTTGACGTTGCAGTCCACCAACGCCGGCCCCGGATGCGCCAGCGCCTGCGTAACGACCTGCTCCAGGTCTGCCGGCTCGGTGACCTTGGCACCGAACGCGCCACAGGCCACCGCCCACGGCGCGTAGTCGGCGACGCTGGCATGCCGTACCCCAAATTCGGGGTAGCCCAGAACCATCTGCTCCCACAGGATCTGGCCGTAGGCGCCGTTGTTGTTGATGAACACCTTGACCGGCAGCTGGTGCCGGACGGCGGTGAGGAACTCCGCCATCAGCATGGCGAAACCACCGTCGCCGACGAAGGCGCATACCTGCCGGCCGGGATGCGCCCACTGGGCGGCGATGGCATACGGCAGGCCGGGAGCCATCGTCGCGAGGTTGCCGGACAGGTAGAACTCGCGGCCTCCACGGATCGTCCAGTGCCGCGCCGCCCAGGTGGCGATCGTGCCGGAGTCGCAGGTCAGGACCGCGTCCTCGCTGGCGTGCCGGTCGATGACACTCATCAGGTACTGCGGGGCGATCGGGTCCCGACTGGAGTCCTGCAGCGCCGTCATGTTGTCCCGCCAGCGGCCCATCGCCTCCTGGCAGGAGGTGAGGAAGCCGCGGTCCTCCTGACGATGCAACAGCGGCAGCAGGGCGGTCAGCCCCTCTCGGGCGTCGCCGATGATGGGCGCCTCGGTCGGCAGCCGGTTCCCGGCCCGGATCGGGTCGGCCTCGATCTGGACCACCCGCACCTTTCCCGGCTGGGGTAGGTGCTTGGTGTAAGGAAAGTTGGTGCCCACCATGAGCAAGGTGTCCACCTCACCCATCAGCTCCTCGGACGGCTTGGTCCCCAGCAGACCGATGCCGCCGGTGGTGAAGGGCGAGTCGTCAGGCACGCACGCCTTCCCCGGCAGTGTCTTGACGATCGGCGCCCCCAGGATCTCGGCGGCCTGCAGCAGCTCCTCCCTCGCGTGCAGTGCCCCAGCCCCGGCAAGGATGGCGACCTTCCCGCCGGCGTTGAGGACGTCGGCCCCCCGCTGCAGCTCCTCCTGCCGGGGGCGGCCGGGCGCGGGATAGTAGACCGGGGCGGTCTCCGGCGCCCGGGCGGGTGCCACGTGGGTCCACGGGTCGGCGTCGGCGTCGGCGACCTGCAGGTCGTTGGGAAAGGTGATATGGCTGACGGTCCGTCTGGCCAGGGCGTGCCGCACGGCCAGGTCGACCAGGGTGTTGACCGACGTCGGGTTGGTGATCATCACGTCGTACTCGGCGACGTTCTCGTACAGCTTCTCCAGGTGCACCTCCTGCTGGTAGCCCGTGCCCAGCAGCCCGGTCTCCTGCATACCGGTGATGGCCAGCACCGGCTGGTGGTCCAGCTTCGCGTCGTACAGGCCGTTCAGCAGGTGCACTCCGCCGGGCCCCGACGTGGCGATACACACACCCAACCGGCCGGTGGTCTTGGCGTAAGCGCACGCCATGAACGCGGCCGCCTCCTCGTGGTGCACCAGCACGAAACGGATTCGGTCCTGATGGCGCCGCAGCGCCTCGAACAGACCGTTGATCCCATCCCCGGGCAGCCCGAAGATCGTGTCCACCCCCCAGTCCACGAGGCGAGTAACCAGCGATTCCGCAGCAATGGTCTTCATGACACCTTTCGGGTGGTGAGGTCCTCCGCCGCCAGACTCCCGGGCCGCGGCCGACTATGTCCTCGGCGATCGGCCGCGGCGGTAGCCCCGCTTACCCGCAGCCCGACTGCGGGCACACCGCAACTGCGGGCCGCTCAGAGATCGAGGCCGTGGTCGTGCGCGTAGGCGTTGATCTGCGCCCGAGTCTCCAAATTCAGCTTGGCGCGGATCTGACCCCGGTGGCTCTCCACGGTGCGCAGACTCAAGAACAGCTGCCGAGCTATTTCGGCGTTCGTGTGCCCAGTGGCCAACAGCCGCAACACGTCGCGCTCGCGATCGGTGAGGTTGTCGGCGGGTTCGTCCTGCTTGGCCAGCCGCGCGCCGAGTGAGGGCTGCAGGTAGATCGACCCACGCAGGACACTGCGGACGGCCAGCAGCAGCTCGTCGGACGCGGCCTCCTTCAGCACATACCCGTGAGCGCCCAGCCTCAGCGCCTCGCGCGCGAACCCGGGCTCGTCGTGCATGGTCAACACGATGAGCCGAACCCCCGGGCAGGATGCCAGCAGCCCCGGGATGGCGGTCAAGCTCGACGAGCCGGCCATCGCTAAGTCAAGGACCAGGACGTCCGGCCGCAGCGAAGGGACACCCCGCAGCGTGCTGGGCAGGTCGGCGAACTCAGCGACCACCTCCAAGGACGGCTCCGCCTGAAGTAGCGTGCGCAGCCCCGCCCGCACCACCGGGTGATCGTCGGCAAGCACCACAGTCCGCACGGCGTCTGGCGGCGCTGGACCGGTCATGCTGTGACGCTAGCCGGTGTCGCAGCCGGCGTCACGGCAGTGCGGGCCAGCCGCACCCAGGTCTGCGGAGCCCCCGCAGGGCGATCCTCGCCGCCCATCGCTCGGCGCGGCTGCTCCCCGGCAACACCCTGATCGGCTGGCACAACGAGTGGCGATGTGGTTGCCCGCACGTCATCGACACCGTCCTTTGGTAAGCGGCGACGCACCCCCAGACTCACCTCTGGCCGGCACCACACCTTTGCCGGCCCGTGATGCCGACTCCGGGCCTACCCAGGCCGGATGGATGCCAAGGCCGATGACGAATTTGCACCCGTCCGGTTCACCCGCAGTGGTACCGGAGGACCTCGGCCCCTCGCAATGCAGGCCGGCTCACCGCCCTGACAGCATCGGCACCGGGCTGACCATCACCCGGACGGTTGCCGGCAACCTCAGCAGCGCGGTGGCGATGGACCCCTCTGCTCACGCGGTGAGCCCGCAACGCTCAAGAGGCAACCCAGCAGGCCACGTTACGGGCGCGCCCGCATCCTCGGCCCGGGCTACGGGTGGGAGCGTGGGCCGATGGACCACACGAAGATCATCGGCGCAGACCGGGCCGTCCCCCTCCCCACCGGCGCGTACCGCTCCAAGGACTTCGCGGCAGCCTTGGGCGAGGTCACCCACAAGTGGACCCGCCCCTACCGGCCCCAGACCGACGGCAAGGTCGAACGGTTCAACCGCACCCTTGAGCAGGAGTGGGCCTACGCCCGCCCCTACCGCTCCGAAGCCGAGCGGGTCGCCGCGTTCCCCGTGTTCCTGCACACCTACAATCACCACCGCGGCCACACCGCACTCAAGGGCGCCTCGCCAGCCGAGCGCGTACCCAACCTCTGTGGGCTCAACACCTAGCGCACTGCCTTGCTGTGGCCACGGTCGGAGGGGCCGCGGTGCTCGACCCCTCGGCCACCCGTCTGCGGTCGGTGGCCGACCGGCCCGGACTGGACGTCGGTGACGTGGCCGAGCTACACATCGTGGAAGGCGAGTCGGTTGCGTCTGCCGTAATGGACCGGTCCCACGATGGCACTGTGACTCACGGCGGCAAAGTTGTGGCTAATGGACTGGCGCTTCTCTAGGCGCCGGCCAGGGTCAGTGGAAAGCGCCCAACGAGTTGTTGCAATCTCGGCCGAGAGAAGGCGATGGTGGGCCCGCGGTCAACCTCCTCTTAGCGGCTCCAGGGCACGACAATTTCTCGGTCTATACACGTTTCAGCGTCGTGTCAGTGCCTTGACTGTCCGGGCTGGAGCAGCTAGCGCTTGGCAGCGGCTGCACCTTTGTTGACGGCCGGGCGGCGGGCGTCTCAGTTGAGCCGTGGTTGGATGCGGTCGTCTCCGATCTCGCGGTCGGTCACGTCTACGTCGTGGATAACCCCTTGGCTGACCGCAGGCGTCGGACTCGCACCTCATGGCGTGACGCTTGCCGTGAAGCACAGCGCAGGGCTGCGTGGGCCAAGCCGCGGGTCAGGGCTGCGGAACCCCCGCAGAAGTCGAACCAGCGGACTCAGCGCTGACAGTCTCGGCGGCCTCAACGCGGTGCGCCGCCGGCACGACCAGGCGGATCATGGTGCCTCGTGCGCCCTGGTCGCCGTCCTCGATCACGCCTGAGAGCACGTGCAGCTGGCCGCCGGCAAGCAGGGCCCGTTCCTGCATACCGGTGATGCCGAATCCCGGGGCAGTCAGACCGCCGGAGATCCCCGTGCCGTTGTCACTGATCTCGACACAGACCTCATCGTCGTCTTCGACCACAGAAATGCGCGCCCGAGTCGCCCCAGAATGCCGGCTGGCATTGGTTAAGGCTTCCTGCACGACTCGGTAGACCGCCACCTCCACGTCCGGTAGCAACCGGGTGGACAGCTGCCCGTCGGCGTACCGCAGCGACAGGTGAACCGAGACTGGCATCCCGGTCAGCTCCTCGGTCCGCCGGGCTAACGCAAAGAGAGGCGGTGACAACCCGAGCTGGTCCAACGTCGCCGGCCTCAGCTCGGTGATGAGGTGACGCAGCCCGATGATCTGGGCATTCAGCATGTCGCTGGCGGTCCGTAGCGCTTTCTCGATGTCATCGGCCCGGCTCGGCGCTCCAGCACTGCGTAGGGTCGAGGTGAGCAGCACCTGCAAGGCGCCCATCTGCTGCAGCGTCTCGTCGTGCAGTTCCCGCGCCCACCGGCGCCGCTCCTCCTCGCGCTGCTGAAGACCGGAGCGTAACCGGGTTAGGGAGATACGGCGTTCGGCGGCCTCCACCTGAGCGGCGACCTCGAGGAGAGTCTCGAGTGTTCGGGCGATCCCCTCCAGTGTCACCCGTCCCGGAGCCTCGACCAGCACGACCGCGCAGACCTCTCCCGCCTTGGCGAGCAGCAGCGGCTGCCGCGAGCCGAGAGCACGGCCCTGGCGTGATCCGGCGTCGGATACTGGAGTTAGGCGTACCGACCCGTCCGCGTCGTCGTGCCGGTCGACGACCGTCACCGCGCCTGTCGGGATCCCCGGGGCGAGCACCACGCGGCGACCGTTCAGGCTCGGCCCGGTCACGCTGTGCGACCCCTTGATGATCGCATCGGGCTTGCCGCTCTCATCTCGCCGCCCGTGGGGCGGCGTCACGGCGACGACGACCTGGGCCGCGCCTAAGACGTTCACCCCGGCGTAGGCGATGGCGTCGAGGGGACCACTCATCACCGACGCCGGCGGCGGACCATGGTGTTCCCGGCTCATCTGCCAACCCTCCGATATTGCGCCGACATTCATGCTGCACGGTTCTGTCGCGGAGTCGACGGTCGGCGGAGCAAAGGCCGCAGGGAGGCAGACAACCCGCGGCTCACTGTTGAGCCGCCTTGATTACATCGCCAGCCCCCCTGATGCGTCAAACGCGGCAGGCTGGGAGGTCGCTGCATGAGGTATGGCCCGGCGTACGATGCGCCGGGTGACCGCCTCGGAGGCCGGGTATTCCGGAGAGCTCGCGGAGCTGACGAACTTGCTCGTCGAGAGCGAGGACCTGCAGTCCTGTCTGCAGCGGGTCGCGGATCTGGCCGTGCGGGCCGTGCCGGTCTGTCAGGGCGTCGGCGTCGTGGTGGCGGATTCGGCGGGCGCTCGAACGTTGGCGGCCACCGGAGATCACGTCTGGGCGATGGCCGCATACCAGTACGCCGAGAACGAAGGACCGGGTGTTGAGGCGATCCGATACGGGGAGCCACGACGCATCGACGACATGGTTGTCGAAACTCGGTGGCCGGGGTTCAGTGTGATGGCGGCGGAGCAAGGACTGCGCAGCACTCTCGCCCTGCCGCTGCGCATGGCCGGCCCGGCTTCGGGGGCGCTGACCTGGTACGCCCAGACACCGCACGCCTTCGACGGGGCCAGCCACGACCTCGCGGTCCTCTTCGCGTTACGCGGCGGACTCGCGCTGAGCAACTCCGATCCGTACTTCGCCAGCCAGCGGCTGATCCAGAACCTGCACGAAGCGCTGGCCACTCGCGCCGTGATCGAGCAGGCCAAGGGAGTCCTCATGGCCCGCGAGGAATGCACCCCGGATCAGGCCTTCGACATCATGGTCAGCGTGTCCCAGCGAACGGACCGAAAGGTCCGGGAGGTGGCGGCCCGCGTGGTCGCCGACGCCACCGGTACCAGCACCAGCGCGGGCTGAGCCACCCAAGCGGAGTGCGGTTAGCCCGCAGTCACGCAGCGGTATTGCCAGCAAGGAGCGACGGCTGCACCCGCATCAGCAACCTTGCTGGCGGTGGGACCGTGGGCCGGTGATGCACCCCGAGATCGACTGCACTGACGGCAGACCTACATGGCCAGTGACCTGACCGAGGACGTCGAGCCGGCCCGCGAGCCGGCCCAGCTTTTCGGCGCAGCACCCGACAGCCCGCTTCCCGCCGACGTGAGTGGCCGGCTGACCGCTGCTGCTGCGGCGCTGGTGGACCTGGGACCTGGCCGAGGCCAGCTGGTCAGGGACGCGCACGCCCCGGTCCGGGCCGGATGCCCGGCGTTGACCGGCATCCGAGCGGTCACGCCGCCGCACGGAGCCTCCAAGCCGTGACCGGCATTGAGGACTACGCGATCATCGGCGACCTGCAGACAGCGGCGCTGGTGGGCAAGGACGGGTCGATCGACTGGCTCTGCCTGCCGCGGTTCGACTCGCCGGCCTGTTTCGCCGCGCTGCTCGGCGACGATGGCAACGGACGTTGGCGGTTGGCGCCCACCGGGGCGAAGGTCTCGAGCAAACGCACCTACCGGCCGGGCACCCTGGTCCTGGAGACCCTGTGGGACGGTCCCGACGGTAGCGTGCTGGTGACCGACTTCATGCCAGTGCGGGGCGAAGCGCCGGACGTGGTACGCATCGTCGAGGGTCGGTCCGGCACCGTGGCGATGTGTAGCGAGCTAGTGCTACGGCTGGACTACGGCCACGTGGTCCCCTGGGTCCGGCACACCGACGGTCAGCTCTCCGCGGTAGCCGGCCCCGACGCTATGTGGCTCCGCACGCCGGTGCCAACCCACGGTGAGGACGACGTCAGCGTGTCCCGGTTCCGGGTCACCGCCGGACAGCGGATCCCCTTCGTGCTGACCTGGCAGGCCTCACATCTGCCCGCCCCGCAGGCAGTCGACCCCGAGCATGCGCTCACGGAAACCGGTGACTACTGGACGCGGTGGAGCAGCTGCGCCCGGCTGCCCCAGCGCTGGCAAGACCCCGTCCAGCGCAGCCTGATCACGCTGAAGGCACTGACCTACTCCCCTACCGGTGGCATCGTGGCTGCGGCGACGGCCAGTCTGCCCGAACAGCTCGGCGGGAACCGGAACTGGGACTACCGCTACTGCTGGCTGCGCGACGCCGGCTACACCCTGCAGGCCTTGCTCGACGCCGGGTACTTCAACGAAGCCGCCGCCTGGCGGGAGTGGCTGCTGCGGGCGGTCGCCGGCGACCCGGCCGACCTGCAGATCCTGTACGGCATCACCGGCACCCGTCGTCTCCCCGAGTGGGAGGTCCCCTGGCTAACGGGCTACGAAGGGGCCACACCGGTCCGCATCGGGAACGCCGCGGCCGCTCAGTTCCAGCTCGATGTCTACGGCGAGGTGATCGACACGCTGTCGCAGGCCCGAGATGCGGGGCTGGCTGCGGAGGCTGACTCCTGGGACCTGCAGACGGCACTCCTGGAGTTCCTTGAGGGCCACTGGACAGACGAGGACAACGGCGTTTGGGAGGTGCGGGGCCCGGCGCGGCCGTTCGTGCACTCCAAGGCGATGGCGTGGGCCGGGTTCGACCGCGCCGTCAAGGCCGTGGAGAATAGTAAGGTCGACGGCCCGGTGGGCCGGTGGCGGGCGCTGCGCCAGCAGGTCCATGACGAGGTCTGCGCGCGTGGGTTCGACGCTGAACGGAACACGTTCACCCAGTTCTACGGCTCCAAGGGCCTCGACGCCGCGGTGCTGCTGCTCCCCCAGATCGGCTTCCTGCCGCCATCGGACCCGCGGATCAAAGGCACCGTCGAGGCGGTCGGCCAGGAGCTGATGCGGGACGGGTTGCTGCTGCGGTACGACGTCGACATCGACGCCGACGATGGCGCGGTTGACGGCCTGCACGGCCACGAAGGAGCGTTCCTCGCGTGCACCTTCTGGTACGCCGACGCCTTGGCGATGACCGGTCAACGGCATGCCGCCGAAGAAACGTTCGAACGGCTGCTGAGCCTGCGCAACGACGTCGGGCTGTTGTCCGAGGAGTACGACACCACGGCGAAACGCCTGGTGGGGAACATCCCTCAGGCCTACAGCCACGTGTTCTTGTGCCGCACCGCACGACGCCTCGCCCCGGACGTGCCACCGGACGAGATCAGCACCCCCACCGAAGGAAGCCCCGGATGCGAGCGCTGACCGTCGCCCCTGGACAGCACCACTCCTTGGAGGTGCAGGACGTCACCGATCCCGACCCCGGCGACGACGAGCTGCTCGTTGACGGCATCGCCGTCGGAGTATGCGGAGCCGACCGGGAGATCGCCGACGGTGACTACGGCTGGGCACCTGCAGGTCGGGAACGGCTGGTGATCGGGCATGAGTCCTTGGGCCGCGTCCGCACCGCCCCCGAGGGCAGCGGCTTCTCAGCCGGCGACCTGGTCGTCGGCGTCGTCCGCCGACCCGACCCCGTCCCGTGTGGCGCGTGCGCGCACGGGCAGTTCGACATGTGCCGCAACGGTCAGTACACCGAACGGGGCATCAAACAGCTCGACGGATACGCCAGCCAGGCGTGGACCATAGAAGCGCGGTACGCGGTCAAGCTGGACCCGCAGCTGTCCCACGTCGGGGTGCTGGTGGAGCCGGCCAGCGTGGTCGCCAAGGCGTGGCAGCAGGTGGACGGCGTCGGGGGGAGGGCGTGGTTGGAGCCTCGGACGGCGCTCATCACGGGCGCCGGACCGATCGGGTTGCTCGCCGCCATGCTCGGTGTCCAGCGCGGGCTTGACGTGCACGTCCTGGACCGGGTCACCGACGGGCCGAAGCCGGCCCTGATCCGCGACCTCGGCGCGACCTACCATCACCAGAGTGTCGACGAGGTCATCCGCACCACCCACCCCGATGTCGTCATCGAGGCCACCGGGGTGGGGCAGCTGGTGTTCGACGCAATGGCCGGACTGACCGCATACGGCATCGTGTGTCTGACCGGCGTCTCACCCGGCGGCCGTCGGCTCACCCTGGACGCCGGCAGCCTGAACCGGGAGCTCGTCCTGGAGAACGACGTCGTTGTCGGATCCGTCAACGCCAACCTCAGCCATTACGCCGCCGCCGTGGACGCGCTGTCCCGGGCAGACGTCGACTGGCTGGGCAGGCTCGTCACCCGCACGGTGCCGCTGGAGCGGTTCGACACCGCGTTCGCCCCGCAACGAGACGACGTCAAGGTCGTCATCGCCCTCGAGGGTGACACGCGATGAGTGCGGCGCCGTCCGGTCGGCAGTATCCGCTGGTGGCCGGCGCCCAGCGGGCCACAGTCGTGGAAGTGGGGGCTGCGATCCGCACCTACCAGGTCGGTGACCGTGAGGTGCTGCAACCGTTCCCGGTCGAGGCGATCTGTGACGGCGCCCACGGCACACCGTTGATCCCTTGGCCGAACCGGCTCGCCGACGGCCGGTACTCCTTCGACGGCACCGACTACCAGCTGCCGCTGACCGAGCCGGAGAAACACAACGCCATCCACGGCCTGCTGCGCTGGCGGCCCTGGCAGCTGAAGCGGCGCACCACCAGCCGCGTCGTCCTGGCCACCCGGCTGCACCCCCAGCCCGGTTACCCCTTCCTGCTCGACGTGGAGGTGGAGTACCGGCTCGGCGTGGACGGGCTGACAGCCATCACGACCGCGATCAACCGCGGCGACACGGTATGCCCCTACGGCTGCGGTCAGCACCCTTACCTGTCCGCCGGCGGCGGCATCCTCAACGACTGCACCCTGCAGCTGCCGGCCAGGACCCGGATCACGACCGACCCGGCCCGGCAGCTGCCTACCGGCGCCGAACCGGTCGGGGGGACCGCATACGACTTCCAGACCAACCGGCCAATCGGTGACCTTCGCATCGACGACGCCTTCACCGACCTCGAACGCGACGACGACGGCCGCGCCTGGGTCAGGCTCGGCCGACCTAGCAACGACACCGTCGAACTCTGGGTCGACTCCACCTACCCTCTGGTGGAAATCTTCACCGGTGACACATTGGCTCCCGATCGGGCCCGCCGAGGACTGGGCACCGAACCGATGACCTGCCCCCCGAACGCATTCCAAAGCGGACAGCAGCTGCACCGGCTGCAACCGGGAGGTCAGCTGCAGACCGCCTGGGGAGTGCGCTTGTGCTGACCACCGTGGCCACCATGCTGACCGAAGAACCGTTGGAGCTGACAGGCATCGCGGTCCATCCATCATCACCCGTCCACGACGGGGGGCTTGCCAACATCAGACCGGACGACGGCCTAAATGCGGGAAGTCGATCGGCTTCTTGGCACGCGGTAAGTCGGCAGGCGCTTCCTGGCTGTCCGGACAGACCACGTCCGAACGCAGCGGGTAGGCCCCACGGCGGACACACTGCAGTCGTAACGTGGACCACCACGTCCGAGGAACGATGAACGCGGCCCGTCGGCGGGTATGTCGGCGAGAGAACTTCGTCACCGAAGGGGAGCAGCAATGAGCGCGAACGTGGACCGGATCGCCGACATTTGGGGAGAGCGGACCCCGCACGCGCGGGGCACGGTGTGGCCGGCGCGCGTGGACCTGCACCTGCAGCCGGGGGTGTCCGAGGCGGATGTCGATCGCTGGGTGGGTTCGGCGTGCGTGCTGTGCAGCAACGGCTGCGGCTGCGAGATCGCGGTCAAGGACGGGCGTATGGTCGGCGTCCGAGGACGTGCGACGGATACCGTCAACCACGGTCGGATGGGCCCGAAGGGGCTGTACGGCTCGTGGGACTGGGCGACGTCTAAGGACCGACTGACCGAGCCGCTGATCCGCGTTGACGGTGAGCTGCGGCCCACCGACTGGGACACCGCCATGGGCCGCATCGTCGAGGTCAGCAAGCGGCTGCTGGCCGACAAGGGCCCGCTGTCCCACGGTTTCTACACCAGCGGGCAGCTCTTCATCGAGGAGTACTACACCCTGGCCGTCATCGGGAAGGCGGGCATCGGCACGCCGCATATGGACGGCAACACACGCCTCTGCACAGCGACCGCTGGCGAGGCCCTGAAGGAGAACTTCGGCAGCGACGGCCAGCCCGGCTCGTACACCGATATCGAGCACGCCGACGCCATCTTCTTGTTCGGCCACAACATGCCGGAGACCCAGACCGTGCTGTGGATGCGCATCCTTGACCGCACGCGCTCCGACGACCCCCCGAAGATCGTCTGCGTCGACCCGCGGCGGACCAAGGTAGCCGAGGAAGCCGAACGGACCGGCGGCGTCCATCTCGCGCCCAGCCCCGGCACGAACCTGGCCGTCATGAACGGGCTGACCCGGGAGCTGCTCGAAAACGGTTGGTACGACGAACCATGGGTACAGGCCCATACGGTGCAGTTCGACGCGCTGCGCGGGATCGTGGCGCCGTACACGCCTGAGGAGGTGGCCCGCATCAGCGGTGTGCCGCCGCAGGCTCTGCGTCGGGCCGCCGAGATTTTCGGCACCAGCGAGAACGTGCTGTCGACGGTGCTGCAGGGCTTCTACCAGTCGCACCAGGCCACGGCCTCGGCGTGCGCGGTCCACCATCTGCACCTGCTGCGCGGGATGATCGGACGGCCGGGCGCCGGGGTACTGCAGATGAACGGCCAGCCGACCGCCCAGAACACCCGGGAGTGCGGCGCGGACGGGGACATGCCGGGTTTCCGGAACTGGAGCAATCCAGCCCACATCGGCCAGCTCGCCCGGCTCTGGAACGTCGACCTCGACGTCATCCCGCACTGGGCGCCGCCGACGCACGCCATGCAGATCTTCCGGTATGCCGAACAGGGGTCGGTCGGTCTGCTCTGGATCTCGGCGACAAATCCCGCCGTGTCGATGCCCGACCTACCGCGGATCCGGAGCATCCTGGCCGGCGACCAGTGTTTTGTCGTCGTCCAGGATCTGTTCCTCACCGAGACCGCGCGGCTGGCGGACGTCGTCCTGCCGGCGGCGGGCTGGGGCGAGAAGACCGGTACGTTCACCAACGTGAACCGCACGGTGCACCTGTCCGACCAGGCCGTGCAGCCACCGGGCGGAGCGAAGAGCGACTTTGAGATTTTCTCTATGTACGCGCGGGCGATGGACTTCCGTGACCGGGACGGTGCCCCCCTGCCCCCGTGGGATCGTCCTGAGGAGGCCTTCGAGGCCTGGAAGGAATGCACTCGGGGACGGCCCTGCGACTACACCGGCCTGTCGTACGAGAAGCTGCGGGACGCCGGCACCGGGATCCCGTGGCCCTGCAACGAGGACAACCCGCATGGCACCGACCGGCTCTACCCAGACGGCCTGTTCCCCACCCAGGCCGACTACTGCGAGACCTACGGCAAGGACCTGCTGACCGGCGGCGCCGTCCCTGTGCAGGAGTACCGGGCGCTCAACCCGGACGGGCGCGCCATCTTCCGGCCGACGCCGTACGTGCCACCCGCGGAGGAGCCGGACGAGGAGTACCCCATGCGGTACACCACCGGCCGGACGGTCTACCACTTCCACACCCGGACGAAAACCGCGCGCAGCAGGTCCCTGCAGGATGCCGCGCCGTCGCCCTGGGTCGAGATCTCGCCACCAGATGCCCAGCGGCTGGGCATCGACGAGGGTGACATCGTCCGCATCGAATCCCGCCGCGGCATGGTCGAGCTGCCCGCCCGGGTCGGCCGCGGGCGCGAGGGAGACCTGTTCGTGCCGTTCCACTACGGGTACTGGGACGTCGAATCCGCAACCGACGCCGGGCCCGGCTCCCACCCGCGGGCGGCCAACGAGCTCACGATTCCGGTGTGGGATCCGGCGTCGAAGCAGCCTGTCTTCAAGACGGCCGCCGCGCGGGTCACCCGGCTGCGAGCCGGTGACGGGCCTGCCCCCGCACCGACGACGACAGCGTCCGCTCCTGCCCGAGACGGCGCAGGGCGTCGATGGGCCCCACCCCCGACTTCCGGTGGCCCGGAAAGCACCACGCAGTCGCGAATCCTGCCGGACACGCCGGCCTACCTTGGCGACCCGTCCGTAGTGAGCGAACCTCAGCGCGAGGGAGGCCACTGATGGCGCGACACCTACCGACCTACGTGGGAATGACTCACCGGGCCGAGCAGACGCTGTCGGACTCCTTGCGGCAGGTGGGCGAGGGCCACCCTGACGACGGCGAGGTTGGCGTCGTCGCCGAAGTCCTTGCTGCCTTCCACGACGAGCACGTGCGGCGGCTCGGCCCGATCGCCGAGCGGTACGGCGAGGAAGACGTCGACGAGCCGGAACGCCTGCACGCTGACGGCTTGAGTCAAACCCGGAAGGGACCGGTGGGGCTGCTGCGGGACCTTCAGGACCTCTACCTCCTCGCCTCTCTCGTCGAGACGTCGTGGATCGTGCTCGTTCAGGCGGCCCAGGGGGCTCGCGACAAGGAGTTGCAGGAGGTCGGCGAGCAGGCCCTTACTGACGCCGGCCGGACGTTGCAGTGGCTCACCACCCAGATCAAGGTCTCGGCGCCGCAGGCCTTATTAGTGGGAACCTGACTCCGCCCGTCGGCATCAACCTTATTCGACGTCCACAAGGGGCGGCGGCCGACGAGCCACACACCGACCGGGACCGACCGTCAGTACGCTGACGGGGAATCTCGTGGGTTGACAGGCCCTTCATACCTTCCCTTCCCGCTGGGCTGCCCTCGCCCAACTCGCCTAACGGCTCGATCCTCGGCACGGGCTCGTGCAGAGCCGGGTGCGGTGCAAGCCGCACGCCCGGTTCGGGAGGCGGCCCGGGGGAAACGGAACAGACGACAACGCTGTCACCGCGCCCCGGGCCGACCTCACCTCGCCGGCGACGCCCTCGACCCGTGCCGACGACGAGTCTAGCAAGACTCCACGGCCATCGCGGCCAAGCTCATGACCCGCTCTACCGGGCCCGGCGGAGCCTGCACACCGGCGCCGACCTGCTAACCAACCGACAGCGTGACCGGCTGACAGCCCTGTTCGCGGTCGACGCTCACCTGACTTGACAGGTTCCGCGCCATCACTCCAGTGCCGACCCGTCGGTTCCCCCTGCTGGGTGTGTCACAGCGACGTCGGCGATACGCCTCGACGGCGAGCCATTGGACATCCGCCACCACGATGAGCCGGTCACCGTGCGCGTCGGACAGCCGGTGGCGCCCGCTCATCCCCCGTCCCGGTGCGCGAGCCTCCCGTGCAACCTCTGGGGCGAGCGCCGGCCCGTCGTCGCCCGGGGTGGGGCCAACCGCCCCGCTACCCGAGTACTAGCCGCCCAGTCCCGCTGGATGAGCCCAGTCGCGGACAAGCGAACGAGAACGAACCGGGCCTTTCAGAACTCCAATATTGCCACGTCGCTGGTCAGGGACGGAGCAGGTCGGCTAGCACGGCGGCCTCGCTGATCTCGGGTTCCTTGGTCGCGGTGAGCAGTGTGAGGTTCCGGCGCTCGGCCAGCTTCCGTAGGTGCGCCAATGCCTCTGCCTGTTCAGGGCCGGCCAGCTCGGTCTGGTAGCGGCGGGTGAACTCCTCGAAGCGGGACGGGTCGTGGTGGTACCACGTGCGCAGTTGCGTGGAGGGTGCCACCGCCTTACACCACTCATCGAGGTCGGCCTTGGCCTTGGTCAGGCCGCGCGGCCAGATCCGGTCAACCAGGACCCGGTTACCGTCGCCCCGCACCCGCTGATCGTAGACCCGACCGACCCGGACCTTCTTCGCCCCGGTCATCAGTCCGGCCTGCGGGCCGACAGCAGCGGCGCCGCGCGGCGCGCCGGGTTGTTAGGCACGGCCTCGGGTTGGCTCATGGCAGCTTGGCGACCGTCAGCAGTACGGCCGAGTCCTCCAAAGCCTCCAGGCTGTGGCGCGCGTCGGGGACGATGATCAGGTCACCGGGCCGGCCTTCCCATGCCTGCCCACCGCTGGCCAACCGGACTCGTCCGCGCAACACGTGCACGGTCGCCTCCCCCGGGTTCTCGTGCTCGGCCAGGGAGGCGCCCTCGGCCAGGGCAATGACGGTCTGACGCAGCACCCGCTCATGACCGCCGACGACGGTATCCGCAGTGTGACCACCGCCAGGGCCCGTCGCCACACGCTCCAGCAGCTCACGGCCCAGCGTGTCGAGGGAGAACCTCTGCATGTCCGATGCACTTCCAATCCGCCACGACGACATTCGTTGGTCCACGAAGTGGTGCCGCGACAGGTTCGGGTCCGGAATCATCGAGCCCCGTCGCGCACGACGTCGATGACGATTCGGCAGACACGCCTGTCTTGGGCCAGCATGGCACTTCCTCGCGCGAGGCGACACTCAGTGGGGCTGGGACGGAGTCTATCCGGCATCACGTGCGGCCAGCCGATTCGAGGCGGCCATGCCACCGGGACGGGGGGATCGCTCGCGGACCGATCGCCTGCGCGCTCCCTGCTGGCGGAACGGCGGAGCAGGTTGTGCCTTGCCGTCTTGAGGTGCGGGGCCTCTCGAGGCTCCGGAGGGACGCTGCGAAGGCGTATCGTGCCGAGCGTCCTGGCAGTCAGGGGAGCAGGTTATGGCGGTTCGTCAGACGTTCGTCATCGTCGGTGCCGGGCTGGCCGGTGCGAAAGCGGCCGAGGCGTTGCGCGAGCAGGGGTTCGGGGGGCGCATCGTGCTCATCGGGGAGGAGGTGGAGCGCCCGTACGAGCGGCCGCCGCTGTCGAAGGACTATCTGCGGGGCGAGTCGGAGAAGGAGAAGATCTACGTCCACTCCGCGAGCTGGTATGCCGAGCACGATGTCGACCTGCGCCATGAGACCCGAGCGACGGCCATCGATCGTTCCGAGCACCTGGTGAGCTGCGATGTGGGTGGGCCGGTCGTCTACGACAAGCTGCTGCTGGCCACCGGGGCCTCCCCTCGGCTGCTGCCCGTGCCGGGCGCCGACCCGCACCGTGTCTTCTACCTGCGCCGGGTCGAGGACTGCGAGCAGCTGAAGGTGACCTGGAAGACCGCGTCACGGGTCGCCATCGTTGGAGCCGGCTGGATCGGGCTCGAGCTGGCCGCCGCGGCCCGCGCCGCTGGCCTGGACGTGATCGTCATGGAGACGGCGGAACATCCTCTGCTGCGGGTGATGGGTCGGGAAGCCGCCGCGCTGTTCGCCGCGCTGCACCGCCGCCACGGGGTGGATCTGCGGCTCGGGGTGCACGTGGAGCAGGTCACCGGAGACGATCCGCTGCGCGCGACCGGTGTGCGGCTCGGGGACGGCAGCCACGTCGGCGCCGACCTGGTGGTGGCCGGGGTGGGCGCTGTCCCCAACGCCAGCCTCGCCCAGGCAGCGGGTCTGGTGATCGACAACGGGGTCAAGGTCGATGAGCACCTGCGGTCCTCCGACCCTGACATCTTTGCTGCCGGAGACGTCGCCAACGCCTTCCATCCCTTGTTGGGCAAGGACATACGTGTGGAGCACTGGGCCAACGCCCTCAACCAACCGGCTACTGCCGCTATCTCGATGCTCGGTGGAGGCGCCGTCTATGACCGGGTGCCGTACTTCTACAGCGACCAGTACGAGCTGGGAATGGAGTACTCCGGATACGTCGAGCCAAACGGATACGACGAGGTCGTCTTCCGCGGAGACCCGGAAGAGCTGGAGCTCATCATCTTCTGGCTCAAAGACCACACGGTCCTGGCCGGTATGAACGTCAACATCTGGGACCAGACCGACACCATCAACGCCCTGGTCCGCTCCCGTCAGCGCGTCGACAGCGCGAGGTTGGCCGACCGCAACACCCCGCTGGCCGACGTCGTCAACGAGACGGGCAAGGACGAGCGACCGTCGCCTGCAGAACCATGACAGCAGCCTCACCGTCACCGTCCACCTCAACGAGCAGCGCACAGCGGACACGACCGGCGCGCTCACCCGCCCGCCGAGACGAACCAGCATCGAAACCCCCGAGCCGTCTGACCGGAAGGGAGACATCCTGACCTCCGTGATCGGTGAGCCGTGCATCGACATCCTGGTCCGGGGGTGCGTCGAAGAGTGCCCCGTCGACGGCATCTACGAAGGTGACCGGGCCTCGTACATACATCCCGACGAGTGCGTCGACTGTGGCGCGTACGAACCAGTCTGTCCGGCCGAGGCGATCTATTGCGAGGACGACGCGCCTCCCCAGTCGCAGCCGTACCTGATAGACATCGAGATGGTCTTCACCGAGACACTGCGGGGGCGACCTGAGCCGCTGGCCTGCCCCGGTGGGGCGGCTAAACTCGGTCGACTCGGGGTGGACACACCGTTGGTCGCCTCCCAGCCCCAGCGGCTACAGCAGCCGTGACAGGCCGAGGCCCGCGATCGAACCCGCTGGAACGTCGTCCGGCGCGGCTCACGCCTTTGGTCAGCGGACCGGGCCGCCGCAACGGGAGGCCCGTTGCGTCGGATCGACAAGACGCCACCCGGGACACCCGAACTCCAGGTCGGCCACCCGCATCTGTGAGGAACTCCCATGTCGCGCCATGAAACCTCCGTGCGGATGGCGGTCATCGGCTCCGGCCCGGCAGGCGTCTACGCGACGCAGGCGCTGACCCGCCAGGGCGGTGTTGTCGTTGACGTCTTCGACGGGCTGCCGTGCCCGTTCGGCCTCGTCAGGTACGGCGTCGCACCCGATCACCCGAAGATCCGCTCTATCACCGGATCACTTCACGCCGTACGGGACCAGCCGAGCGTGCGCTTCCTGCGTAACGTGCAGGTCGGTTTCGACCTGACGCTGCCGGACCTGCACCGGCACTACGACGCCGTGCTCGTCGCGAACGGCGGCGGTGGACCGACGCCTGGGCATCCCCGGCGAGGACCTGGCCGGCAGCTTCGACGTCATGGTCGACGCCCAGGACCTGAAGCTGGGCGACGCCGGTCAGGCGATGGCCACCAGCCAGCTGATCGTCAGTCGCCATCTGAGGTGCTGGCCGACTGGGCCCAGCGCACCCCCCAGGACCGGTCGCGTTGGCTGCACCTGCACTTCTGGTTGCGCCCGGTCAGGGTACTCAGCGAAGCGCAAGTGAGCGGCGTGAAGTGGGAGCGGATGCGGAACGACGACGGTGGGAACGCGCAGCCGACCGGGCACCTGAGTAGCCAGGACGCATAGATGCTCGTGCGTGCCGTCGGCTACCGCGGCACGGCCCTGCCCGGCCTGCCATTCGATGAGACGACCGGGACCATTCCCAACGCGTCCGGACGAGTCCTGCGCGACGGCGCAGCGACGCCCGGGGAGTACGTTGCCGGGTGGACCAAACGCGGCCCGACCGGTGTCATCGGCACCAACCGGCGCGAAGCGGACGAGACGGTGGACGCTCTGCTGACCGACGCGCCAAAGCTGCCGCGGGCACCCGCCCGTGAACCCGGCGCGATCCTGGAGCTCTTCGTCAGCCGCGGCGTACCAGTGGTCACCTGGTCCGGTTGGCACGCGATCGACCGAGCCGAGACCGACCTCGGCAAGACCCACGGGCGCCCCAAGGTCCGCATCAGCGAACGGCCGGTGATGCTGCGGGCTGCCTCTCGCGGAACCACAGCGCAGCCGGACGGCCACCAGCCCCCGGAGGACTCGCCACCGCGCCGCCAGACGTGGCGACAGGAGGAGTCATGACTGCCCGAAGCTGGCGCCGCAAGGAGCCGCCCCGTCACCGCAACGGGAGGACGGCCTACCGGCACCGCTCGCCCGCGAACCGGGTTCGCCACGACGACCAGCCGTTGCCGGCGCGGATCGCTGACCGGGTGACCGCGGTCTTCGGATCCTGGCCGTTCATCCTCATCCAGACCCTGCTGATCATCCTGTGGATCGGCTACAACGGGTATGCCGCCGTGCGTTACCTGCACGGCGGCGTGTTCGACCCGTACCCGTTCATCCTGCTCAATCTGCTGTTCTCCACGCAGGCCGCCTACGCGGCGCCGTTGATCCTGTTGAGTCAGAACCGCACCGCTGAGCGGGACCGCGTCAAGGCCGAGCACGACTTCGACGTGAACGTCCTCGCGCTACGGGCTTTGGCCGAGCTGCTCGGCGATGTGCGAGATGACGACGTCCGGCAGGAGCTGGTGCGGCGTGTCGAGTCCCTGCTGGGCAAGCAGAGGTGAGCCACAGCACTGCGGGCACGCCATTCGATGCGGCAGTGTCAGCCGGCCGCAATCCCCGGCGACCAACCCTGCGGAGGGTCGACCCTCACCGCGGGGTACCGGCCAGGGTCGGCCCAGGACGGGCTCAGGGGTGCGCCACGTTCCTTGATCAGAGCGGCCAGTCGGTCAAGGGCATCGAGGCCGCTGCTGACCCCTTGTGGCTCCACGAGCGCGACGTCGTCTGGTGCCTCGAGGTCCTTCCACTGCGCCTGCCAGTTGCGGATCCGCCGGTATGCACCGGTCGTGATGGGCCCGCGGCTGAGGCTGACGGCATACCCGAACCGTTGCAGGGGATCCGACGTCGAGTGACCCCGCATGATCGCTCCGGCAATCAGGCGGCGCAGCACCTCAGGGTCACCGATGTTCGCCCCACGGGTCCAGTAGGCGCCGATCAGGAGCCGACGCACATCGTCTGCCACTCCAGCTCCGTCTGCCTCAGCGAAGGCGGCCACCGCGGCCTGTGTGTGCGGCCGCAGGGCCGGCTTCTTCCACGACAGCAACTCTCCCGAAACCAGCCGGCCGGCTACTGCCGACATCGCCTGGTCGACCGCGGCAGAGGCTGCCCCCTCGAGGGAGACGCCCATGACCGGCAGGTCAGGATGCACCTCAACCGCACGCCACTCGATGTCCACGCCGACGGCTTTGAGCGCGTCGATCCGATCACTCGCCAGGAAGCAGCCTGGACAGGTGAAGTCCCCATAGACGAGGAGCTTGCCGGGTCTTTCAGGCTGCGCCGCTGCTGACTGCGACCAGGTGGCGCGGTCGGCAATGTTCTGGGTGGCGGTCATTTGGGCCCATCCGGCGTGCACACGAAGTAGCCCACCGGGCCCATGCGGCCCGCCGTCTCAGCTGCGAGCCGGGTTGGCCCACCCACGCCAACCCACCGACCCGCATACATCAGAACCGGCCGCCTGCATCGGGTCTGGACCCTGCGGCGCCTCACGCGAGCTGCCCCGTCGGTAACACTCTGCGCATGCCGATCATGACCAGTCCTCCTGTCGCAAGCCGCCGCGCAGCGGCGGCGGCGGCGGTCCATTGCGTCGCGCCTCGGACCGACAGTTTCCACGAATCTTCCAGTTCGACCCCTTCGCCCCCGCTGAGAGCGCAGAGGCGGTGCCGGCCAGCACCAGCGGGCATGGAGCGCACGCCGGCCTTGTCCGACAGCAAGGACGCGCCGGCTAGGCGGGCCATGGCCACAAACCGTTGGCCCGCATGCAGCCCTCAGCGGAGTCCAACAGCGGGCCAGCATCCCGTCCGAGACCGTCGACCACCCACGTCCTCCAGCCTTCAGCGCTCAGACCCTGAGCATCGGCCCCGATGGCCAGTCGGGCCAGGTCCTTGATGTACGGGCCACACCCGGCGCCATCCAGCCCCTCCACGCCGTAGCGTGGGTCCTCGAGGACCTCATGGTGCTCGTGCATCAGCGCTCCCTTGGCCCGGTTCAGCGCCTGCCGGACCTCGGCTAAGGCCGCCTTATCAGGAGCTGTCATCGCCGGGGCCCCCGGGCCGTGTCGGTAGTCGATGAGCTCGGCAGGTCCGCGCCGGCTGGCGTGGGGCGCTCCGACCTCTTGGCGACGGTGTCGGGTCCGCCGAACTCTGCCGTGGCATATCCACCGCCCACCATGCTGGTGGGGGACGGGAGGAAGAGAGCCGCACCTGAGACCCCGTCGATGCGCCCGCGGTCGGTCTTCCAGTTGGCCAGACGCAGTTGATCCGCACGCTGGGTCCGGTTCGCTGCCGTGGCGGGCGCAGGACCTGCGCGTCCCCCGTCCGTCCGGCCGCGACGCGGTACCGCATCACGATGCGTGCCCTGCCTCACGGGGCCGCCACGGGACAGGTCAACCCACCCGCCGAGAGGATCGGCCGCTACCGACCCACGCGGCCCGGCGATGTCCCCCACGGAATGGTGAATGGTCATGCTGCGCACCGATCAAGGCCCCCATGTTCAAGGCCCGAGTTAGCCATCGCCGAGGGCGAGGACGACGCTGGAGCCGTCGCGCGAAATACCCTTGGCAACCCCAAAGATACGCCGCCCAGGCCGGTCCGCTGCAACGGTCCGGTCCGCGACCTCATCTGGCGCTGGGCGAGCTGCCGCAACGGCGTCTGCCCGGTCCAAGGGTTTGCACCTCGCTGGGTCGCTGGAGACAGCCAACCGGCCAAGCCACGGTGTCGAGTCGGTGCCGTCCGGTGGTCGGTTCTAGAGATCAGGAGCCGCTCCTTCCACTTCCCTGATCGCTGAGCGTCGACGCGCACGCTGCACTGAACCGGCCATCACCGTCAGGGTCCGGGTCGTCGACTGCGGCGTCTCCACGTTTGACGACCGAGCTGAGAAGAGGTGAAGGCTCGGCTCACGGCACCTTGGTGACGGTGAGCAGCACCGCAGAGTCCTCCAGCACCTCCATGCTGTGACTGGCATCGGGGACGATGATCAGGGTCCCCGGCCCTGCCCTCCCATGACTGCTCCCCGCAGGCCAACCGGACCCGACCACGCAGCACGTTCACGGTCGCCTCACCCGGTTCTCGGCTTGGCCAGCTCGGCTCCCTTCATCAACGCGATGACCGTCTGGCGCAGCACCCGTTCATGACCACCCACATGTACGGGAACCTCAAAGCTCTTCGCCGGACGCACCGCGTCTCAACTCGGTCTTGCTGAACCGGCCGCCGGTGTTGGCAGGCTGCTGGGTCTTGCACTTCGTGGCGGCGGTGGCGCTGAAGTGACGGTAAAGGTCGGTGCGCTCGGCCGCCGGCAGGTCCACCTGAGTTGTTGCGAAGTAGCTGAGTTGACAGAGGAGCGGGACAGGACCGCGTCGAGGATCCAGTCGACGGTGACTCTGACCCGACTGTTGCCTGAGGGCAACGGGAGCAGGTGATAGCCGCGGGTGACGCCTTGGCGGCCAGGCCGGTCAACGGAACCCCGACAGCTTGGGCGACGGCGTCACGACCCGCGAGGTCGACGACGAGCCCGAGATTGTGGTGCTTGTACGGGCGGGCCTGGCCAACCTGGAGGGAGGCCGCGACGTTTCCGGCGGCCCGCTTGGCCTGATGTTGGGCGTGCTGGGCTGTCGGCGGGGTAATTCTTCCAGGGTGGGTCAAGTCGAGGACGGCGGCGGCGTCGCCCAGCACCCACACGCCGGGGTGTCCCGGTACCGCCAGGTACTCATCGACGACGAGCCGGCCCTTGTTCAGCGGGAGGTGATGACGTTGCGCGACCGCGCCGATCAACTGGCTGTCGCTGGCCCCGGCGGCCCAGACCACGGTACGGGTGGGAACAGTGCTGCTGCTGTCGGACAAGGTAACCGCGTCCCCTCGAATCTCAGTTAGTGACGGACCCAGCCGGACCTCGATGCCCCGCAGTTCCACGGCGGGCTGGCCCAGGTCGGCACCCAACTCGGGCAGGACGACGGGCGCGGCGTCGCACAGGGACCATTGGTTGTCGTCGCTGACCAGGTTGGGGTAGGGGGCCAACGCGCAGCCGCGAAGTGCTGCATCTGGGCGATGAAATCGGTGCCGGAGTAGCCCGCGCCGACCACGACGAACGTGCACCGGGCGGCCCGCTCGCTGGGCTGGGCGGTGTCGGCCAGCTCCAGCTGCTGCAGGATGAGATCGCGCAGGTAGAGCGCTTCGGCTCATGACCTGAAGCCGCGGGCGTGCTCGTCCAGGCCCGGGATGGTGAAGTCGCGGGTGACGCTTCCCGGGCTCAGAGTCAGCCGGTCGTAGCCGACCTTGCGGGTCTGACCGTCCGGCAGATGAACCGTGACAAGGTGACGCTCTAGGTCGGTGTCGACCCCGAAACCCAGTACCGGGACGGTGCGGCGCAGCGACTGCGCCGGCGGGATGACGATGTGCCGGGGGTCCATCACCCCGGCCGCGACCTCCGGCAGCAGCGGGCTGTGCAGCATGTAGTCGGTGGGGCTGATCACCGCAATATGCGCCTTGTCGGCCGGCAGCGCACGCTCCAGGGCCCGACAGGTGTGGAAGCCGGCGAAGCCGCTGGCGACCACCACAACCCTGGCCGGCGTGGCCGCGGCCGACCATTGCTCGGCGTCGATGTGCGTGTCGGGCCTCGGGTCGGTCAAGACGTCCTCGTGGTGAGCTCATGACATGGCCCGTACCGCAGCGATAGGGCGGCACTGCGCGCCACCGCGGGTTAGCCGGCCTTGTGAGCTCGCACTACCACCACCGGGCAGGGCGCACGCTGGACGCAGTGGGTGCTCACCGAGCCGATGAGGAGGCTGGTGACCGCACCGTGACCGCGTGAGCCCACGACGAGCAGGTCCGCCGTGGCTGCCTCCTCGATCAGTACCCCGGCCGGCGGCCCCTGGACGACGCGCCGTTCGACGGGCACGGGTGGCGTCTCACCGGCCGCCATGCGGATGACCGCTGTGAGGGTGTCGGCGGCGGCCTCCTCGCGCCCTCGGTCGGCCGGCTCCGCGTCCGGTAACGGAGAGACGCCTGGCGAATAGCCGACCCGCGTGGGCCGTTCCCACGCGAGCACCACGCGCAGGCTCGCGTCGGCGCAGCGGGCATACTCGACTGCCCACCCCAGCGCGTCAACCGACGCACGCGAGCCGTCCACGCCGACCACGACCACCGGAGAGTGTTCGCTCATCACGTCACCTTCAGAAGTTGGTTGCCGCCCGACCGGCGCGACAGGGGGGTAGCCACGAGCGACGCGTTCCGCCGGTCCCGCTCCGGCCGCGTTGGGCTTGACACGTTCGCAGGGCCCGAGGATGCAGCCCGGCACTCAGGTCGGGCAGTCCCGGCCACGAAGCAGGCGGCGCCGCCGCCGGGCGCACCCGGTCGTGGCCAACGGGGCAAGTCACCGAGGGCTCGCCGGCGGTGGTGAGGTTGTGGTGGTTCGACTCCTTCCGCTGACTGTCCCGTCATTGGTTCACCGTAGCCCCGGCGGCGCCAGTACGGGTTGGGCGATGAGAACCCATGGGAGTCTCGTCTTGCTGGCCGCATACCGTGACCTGACGACGCCGGAAGGCTGGTTAACGGCGGAGTTGTACCGCCATCGACAGATCGATCATTGGCATCATCGCCAACCCACTTCCGAAGAGAGGCGGCTGCTGCTGTGACCGACGTCATCCCCAGCCGCGCATCGACATGCTGGACCTGGCGCGTGTCCAGCAGTGCCCAGGGAACCTGGAGCGACGAGGAGCGCCGGCCCGGTACGGCCGACCAGATGGCGGGTCGACGGCCGGCCTGCGAGCGGTCCCAGGTGTTTGGCCCCGCGCCATTTACGGCGGCGACGGCCTGATCGAGGCGGTGATGACGTGATCGAGGCGGTGGTATTTGATCTGGACGGTGTCCTCCTAGACGCCGAGCCGGTTTGAGAGGACGTGCGTCGCGCCCTGGTTGAGGAGCGCGGCGGGCGGTGGCTGCCCGAGGCCCAGTCGCGGCTGATGGGCATGAGCACACCGGAATGGGCGCGTCACCTCAGTGCGGACCTCGGCGTGGACCTACCGCCGCCGCAGACCACCGCGGTCGTGTGCAGATGATGGCCGCTCGGTACACGCAACAGCTGCCGTTGGTACCCGAGGCGACGGACACGCTGCACCGGGTCGCCCAGCTTTGGCCGTTGGGTTGGCGAGCTCGTCCCTCCGCTCTCTGATCGACACCGTCTTGGCCAGCGCGCAGTGGACCAGGCTGTCTGACGTCACCGTTTCCACCGAAGAGGTCGGCCACGGCAAGCCGGCTCCCGACGTGTACCTGAACGCGCTGAACCGGCTCAACACCGCACCCGAGTGTGCGGTGGCGGTCGAGGATTCGACCAACGAGCCGCGGTCAGCTAGCGCCACCGGACTCCGCGTGATCGCCATCCCCCGTCCGGCCTATCCGCCGGTCGCTGCTGCCCTCGCTGACGCCGATCTCATCCTGTCCAACCCGGCCGACCTCGGTGCCTTAGCCCTCGAGTCCCTCACCACCCCAAGCCAGGACACGCAAAGACGGCACCACCCGAAAGCTTCTTTCGTTAAAGAAGGCTGCACGTGCCCCGCCGCCGCCCTGTCGTGCGAGCGAAGCCCTGCGGCTCCCCGCCGAGGGCCAGCTCATGACCGGCGGCTCGACCTGCGGCTCCAGCTAGAGGTTTCTGCCGTTGACGATGGCGAACGCGAGGGCGCGCAGGATGTCGGTGGTCAACGTGACGCCGTGGGCCACGAGCTTGGCCCGCAGATTCTCGGTGACCTCCTCGAGTCCCTGCGGGCTGTGCTGCCGCACCTCGTGTTAGGCGCCCTGGAGGACGACTGCCAGGCTGCCGTGGTCCTCGCTCGGTTCGCTCATCGGCTGCACTCGCGCACCGAAAGCGTGTCGACAACGCCAGCCTTTACGCACCACCACACGCAACGCCAGACCCGTAGCGGACACGGGCGCTGTATGCGTCGACGGCCTCACCGGTGGCCCTGCCCTCCCTGCAGCACAAAGGAGAGCACCCTCGACGGCTGCGGCCCTCCGTCAGCCAGGGGGGCCGCCACCGGGCCGGCTGGCGTAGAGTGGCCCTCGACTTGGCTGTCCTTTGACGACACGGAGAGCTGATGGCCGAAGCACGTAGCGCCAGCGATGCCGACGAGAGCTCGTCGCCGCGGCCGCCGGCGACGGCGGCCCTGCCGGCACCGCCCGCATCCAAGGTGACCCCGCACGTGGTCGCCAGTTTCCGCTCACAGTTGACCATCGGCGAGGACGTGGTTGACCCCAGCACCTGGGCCGGGTCGGTGCCGGCCGCCCACGGGATCGCGCCGCGGGTCCGCGTCGGCAAGAACACCTGGTTCAACCTGCTGTGGCTGGCCCCCATCGCATTCTTCGCACTGATCGTCGCGGTCGCCATCGCCAAGGGTCTCCGCGAAACCGGCCCGGTGCAGGGCTTTCTTGCCCGCTACCCCGGCACCGTCACCTCGGCCCGCGCCGAGTCTGACCCAGGACTGGCGCTCTGGGTCGGTGTGCAGCACTTCTTCAACCTGTTCCTGATGATCTTCATCATCCGCTCCGGGCTACAGATCCTCAGCGACCATCCGCGGCTGTACTGGACCCGGCACAGCACCCCCGGCCGGGACTGGTTCCGCATCCAGAAGCCGGTCCCGGCGGACCCGCTGTGGACGGCGAAGAAGGACTCCATCAGCCTGCCCGGCAGCGTGGGCCTGCCCGGCATCCGACACTCGATCGGGTTGGCCCGCTGGTGGCATCTCGGCATCGACACCCTGTGGTTGCTCAACGGCGTCGTGTTCTACGTGCTGCTGTTCACCACCGGGCAGTGGCGCCACGTGGTACCCACCAGCTGGTCCGTGATCCCCAACTCGGTCTCGGTGGTGATCCAGTACCTGTCCCTGCAGTGGCCGGTGGAGAGCGGCTGGGTGGCCTACAACAGCCTGCAGCTGATCGCCTACTTCGTCACCATCTTCATCGCTGCCCCAGCGGCATTCCTCACCGGGCTGGGCATGTCCCCAGCCCTGTCAACCAGGTTCAAGCCGGTCAGCAAGGTCTTGAGCATCCAGCTGGCCCGCTCCCTGCACTTCCTCGTGCTGGTGTGGTTCCTCGTCTTCATCACCCTCCACGTGGCACTGGTGTTCATGACGGGCCTCCTGGCGAACCTCAACCACATCTACACCGGCCGCAACAGCACCGACTGGCTCGGCTTCTCGATCTTCGTCGCCTCGATGGTGCTGGTCATCCTCGCCTGGCTCGCCGCCAGCCCGTTCACCCTCCGTCACCCGAGGACGGTGCAGCGCCTCGGCTACGCGCTGATCGGGCCAGCACAGCGGCTGTTCGAACACCTCGACGCGACCCCCGGCCAGTACAGCGAGAATGACATCTCTCCCTACTTCTGGCACAACGGGCAGTACCCCGACTCACCCGAGTACACCGCCCTGTTCGACGGGCATTTCGCCGACTACCGGCTGCGGATCAACGGCCTGGTCGAGCACCCCGTCGAGCTGAGCATGGCCGAACTACGGGCGTTGCCGTACCACGAGCAGATCACCCAGCACTTCTGCATCCAGGGCTGGTCCGGCATCGCCCGGTGGGGCGGGGTATCGACGCGCACCATCCTCGACCTAGTGCACCCCGAGCCCACCGCCAAGTGGGTGGTGTTCTACTCCCTCGGCGACGGGCCGGACAAGGGCATCTACTACGACGCACACCCCATCGAGCAGATGAGCCACCACCTGAGCATGCTGGCCTACGACATGAACGGCGAACCGCTCTCCTTCGGCCACGGCGCACCGCTACGGCTGCGCAACGAGACCCAGCTCGGTTTCAAACAGGTCAAGTGGATCAAAGGTATCGAGTTCGTCGCCCACTTCTCCGAGGTCGGCGGCGGATACGGCGGCTACAACGAGGACCACGAGTTCTTCGGCTACCGGCAAACCATCTGACCGGCTACCGCTACGCAGCGGACGATCTGCACCGTCGGACGGCCGCCGGGTCAAGCCCGCAGCAGGTCGGCGAGGACCGCCGCCTCGCTGACGTCGACCTGCTTAGTCGCGGTCAGCAGCGTCAGCCTGCAGTGCTTGGCCCGCCTCGGCGCGCTCTACATCTAGATCCTCCAGCTCGACCCGGTAGCGGCGCCCGCACTCCTCGAACCGGGCCGGGTCATGGTGGTACCACTTAGGCAGCTGCGTGGAGGGAGCCGCCACCTTGCACCACTCGTCGAGGGCGGCTCGCTCCTTGCTCAGACCCCGGGGCCAGATCCGGTCGACCAGCACTCGGGCACCGTCTCCCCGGGCCGCCTCGTCGTACGCGCGGACGGCCTTTCACGTGATGCTCGCTCACCACCGTGTTCCCTTCCCGCGGCCACTGCTTCGCCGCTGGGATGACGTCTGCGACGCTACGCCCAGAGGCAGAAATACCCCGCGCAGCGGCGCCTGCCAACCCAGCAGCGGCGTCCGTTGTCAGGACCAGATCAGGGTCCCTGACCCGAGGGCAGTGCGCGTGCGTCGCGGTCGGCGGCACCTTCACCTGAGACCCCACCCGAGGTCAAGAGCACCTGGCCGTCACACCTCGTCACGACGTCCCTCAGAAGCAACACATGAAGGTCACCATCGTCAAACGCAACTTCCGCGAGCCGGCCCGATCAGCTGTGGGTGGTGGACTTCACCTGAGTGCACACCTTCATCGGCTTCGTGTTCACCGCCTTGTCACCGACGCGTTCAGGAGCTAGATCGTGGGCTGGCGCACGTTCTGCTCGATGCCCGACCCAGCTGCCGCTGGACGCCCTTGAGATGGCCGTGTGGGTTTGCCAGGGCCATGACCTGACTGGGTCTGGTACACCACTCCGACGCGGGCAGCCAGGGCCCAGCACACCTCGTTCCGCTACACCGAGCGGCTGGTCGAACTTAGCGTGCCGGCCTCCATCGGCAGCGTCGGGGACAGCTATGACACTCAGTCCATGATGGTTCCTGTGGACGCCGGGTTCCTGGTCTGACCCGAGTTACGACTGGCGGACCAGTCGGGCCTGACCCGTCCTACGACTGGCGGCAAAGCCTGCCAACGCGTTGATCAGTTGACCCACTGATCCGGCGTCCACACCTCGAGCCGCGGGGTCGGGATCGTGACCCAATAGGGGCCTTGCCCCAGCATCGTGAGTGTCCTGTCCGATCCCTACCCGCGCCTCGCCCGTGCACCATCAGTGAGAGGCTCTCCATGTCCACGAACGGCCAAGCCGTCCTGGGGATCGACACCCACAAACACACCCATGTTACCGTCGTCCTGGACGGCCTCGGCCGTCATCTCGGGATGCTGCAATTTCCGGCCAGTGATGCGGGCGCCGCGCAGTTACTGGCATGGTGCCGAGCACATGGTGCGCCCACGACCGCCGGCGTCGAAGGCACCGGCAGCTACGGCTACCAACTCACCCGTTGCCTGCAAGCAGCCGGGATGACCGTCGCCGAGGTCAACCGGCCCGACCGGGCCAACCGCCGGCGCAAGGGAAAGAGCGACCCCGTAGACGCCGAAGCCGCCGGGCGGGCCGTCCTAGCCGGACAGGCCACTGCGGTCCCCAAGAACCGGGAAGGAGCCGTGGAAGCGTTGCGGGCATTGACGATAGCGCGCAACAGCGCCGTCAAAGCCACAACCACCGCCAGCAACCAGATCAAGGCACTGTTGGTCGGCGCCGAGCAGGACCTGCGGGACGCTATGCACGTCAAGAGCCTGCTCCAGCTCGCCACCCGCTGCAGCCAGCTGCCGGCAATGAGCGGCCTGCACGCCGCGCTGGCCAGTCTCGGACGTCGCTGGCTCCAGCTGCACGACGAGGTCCTCCAGCTCGACCGGCTGATCCGTGACCTGATCCGGCGAACAGCTCCCAAGCTCATCCAGCGTCCCGGCATCGGCATCCACAGCGCCGACCAGCTGCTAATCACCGCTGGCGGCAACCCCGAACGGCTGCACAGCGACGCCGCCTTCGCCGCCCTCTGCGGCGCTAGCCCCGTCCAAGCCAGCAGCGGTCAACGACAACGCCACCGCCTCAGCCGCGGCGGTGACCGCGCCGCCAACTGCGCCCTGTGGACCATCGCACAACCGGATGATCCACGACGCCCGAACCCGTGAGTTCGCTAAGAAGCGAAGCCAGCACGGCGACAGCCGCAACGACACCCTGCGCGTCCTCAAGCGCTACATCGCCCGCGAAACCTTCGCTCTCATCCGTGAGGCTCTCCGCGGCGAGCAGCCCATCACCAAGGCCGCTTGACATAGGGGCCTCAATGCCCTGGCGGAGAGCACGATCGGCCTGTACAAGAGCGAGGTCATCCACCACGAAGGCCCCTGGCGCGGGATGAGCGATGTCGAGCTCGCGACCGCGATGTGGGTGGACTGGTTCAACACCGAGCGTCTGCACGGCTCGATCGACCGGCTCTGTCCGGTGGAGTTCGAAAACAACTGGCACGCAGCACAACAGGCCCTGGCCCAGGCCAGCGCCAACGGTGACCAGAACGCGGCATGACCACCACGATCCCGTCACGTGACGACCAGCGTGACGATGCCGCCCGCCAGCACGACCGATCTGGCCTAGCCAGGTTGGCGAACCTGACCGTGCCACAATGGATTTGGGTTCAGCATCCCGGGCGCAGCCGATCGACGGGCAGCCATCAGGACCGGGTTGATGGTCGCTTCGTACCCGGTTGGCGACTGGGGGACGTTCCGCATCTAGTCCACATGAGATCGAGAACCCGGCGCCGTTGTCGACAGGGGCACGCGCAGTCGTAGCCCAGCGGGAAGAGACTCAGCCTGTGGACAGCAAGTACCGAACGGACCTCGCACCGGTTGTGAAGCGGGGCCTTGATCCGTTCTCAGCCTCGACGCACGCACCACGGCGACGCCGGCATGCGGCTCCTCAGCGAGCTGATGATCGGTCAGACCGTGTAAGGCGTTCAAAGTCGGTCTGCCGTACGACCGGTCGATCAGTCCGCGCTTCGGTTCGCTCCGTACGACGGGATACGATCCCTGGTTGGGTGTGCCCTTCGTCTGGCTGGGTATGGTTCAAGGCCTAACGAACGCCTGCTATTGGTCGAGGCCGAAGATCAGCGTGACGTTTATGTCGATGCCCTGGGCCAAAGCCTGCCGGATGGCGACGCACCCCTCGGTCGGGGCGGGAATCGCGATCAGGCAATTGGGTCGATCGAAGGCGTCCCACCAGGCTCGGGTCGCAGCAGCAGTGCCCTCGGCGTCGTGAGCCAGGTCGGGAACCACCCCGGTGGACAACCGGCCGTCCAGACCGTCGGTCGCCCTGTAGGCGGCGGGTAGGTCGAAAAGCGTTACCGTCGTTGATCGTCATGGACTCGAAGATCGCCTCGTCGACCTCGGAGCCGGTGGCGGCAAGCCCTGCGAGCTGGTCGTCGTAGCGCCGGCTGTGGCCAGGGCGTTGACGAAGATCGGCGGGTTGGTGGTGGCGCCAACCGCGTGGTCCCCCTCACCGGCCGGGCGCGGTGCCGGTTTCGAGACGATCGCTAGAGAGAGGTCGTCGAGCCAGATGAACCTTCGCGCCCGGCTCTGGTTCGCGAGGTTGTCATTCATTGGGGCGCCGCTCCCGTCGTCGTAGGCCTCGGTGGATCACTCGCGTAGTGCGGCGATGGCGTCGGCGGCGTCCGGGTACGTCGCCAGCACGTCATCGATCTCGACGCGTGCTGGCAGGTCGCTGGCGTCCTGGCGCCCGAGCAGGTAGAACATGACGGCGCTGGCCGTGGCCTCGTCCTCGGCCAGCGTGCCGCCAGTGGCGGCGGACGCCCCTGACAGCACGAGAATGAGGGTGGTTTTATCCTCCAGCGAGTTTGCTTGCACGAGGTACTGGCCTCCGCCCTGGTCCTCGATTTCCAACGGTGTCCGTGGCATTGGACCTCCTCTAAGGAAGAACGTCGTTGCGTGTCACCTGTCGGGTGCGGGCGGGGGTCCGGGCGGACGTGCTCGACGGGCCAGTCGCCATTGTCGGTCACCCCTGCCAGGACATCGGTGCCGGGAAGCATGTGACGCAGCATCATGCTCGGGCTGACGGGAGGCCGCGCTCGGGCGTGCGTTCACATTGTGCCGAGAGCAATCGGCAAGCCTGCTCGACCCTCGACCCTCGACCCTCGGTTCCGGGTCGCCGGCCGCGGCCTGCTGCACACCACCTTGGCGGCCACCCTGAGGCCGGACACCGAGTGCTGCGACTTCACTGCTCGAGGCGCTCGTAGAGCCGTACCTCAGACCCAGAGATGACCCGTTCTCCGTAAGCATGGGCTACGTGGCTCAGGCGATTCGGACGTTGGCGACCGCCCGCATCGCCCGGTCTATTCCTGGGACCGTAGGGACCCGGTTGCCTGCGTCCGGTTGTCCGGGAGCTAGCGCTGCTGCGGAGACGAGCGTCATCTCCGGGTGGTCCGCCGAGAGCCGGTCAAGCATGTCCGCGACCTGGCGGCTTGCCTCCGGGGTCGGCGCGTCGGCGACGCAGATGATGGCGTCGACCCCGGGGTCTTCGGCGAGGGTGGCCATGCCAAGGGCCATCTGCGCGATCTCAGAGGTGGGCGGCACGGTCACTAGCCAACCGGTATGCGTGGCCCCAGGGACGACCAGGCGGGTGCGCATCTCCGTGTGCTGGGTGACTTCCGCCGAAAGCAGGTTAGCGTCGTCGAGCGCGGCCATCGCGGCGGAACTCGCCTCCGGCGACGTGCTGAACACGGCCGTACGGGGGCCTGTCGGTCTGGGCTGCAACAGGAGTAGCTCCACCGTGTCGACCAACTCCATCCAGGTCCGGGTGACGATGACCTGGCTGTCCGGGCTCAGGGAGGCCCCGCAGACGGGGTTGCGTCGCGCAGCCTGGTGCTTCAACACCGGCAGAATGCGGGCTGCCACTGCGGTGAGCGGGACCGGGTCCATCGGCTCCAGGCAGACGACGGCGAGGCAAGCGTCGCGCACCACGACCACGGCACCCACGCCAGCGCCGGGGTCGGCCTCGCGGTTTACATACCCGGTGGAGACCATGCGCCACAAGGACAGGGACTGCCAGTAGGGCGAGCGTGACGAGGAGCCCGCGTCGTGCCTCAGGTACTCGTCACCCCCTTCAGCGTTGAAGGAGTGGCCGACCGGTTCGTACGTACGGGACGAGGGCTGCCACCTCTCCTCGGCGCAGGCGCTCGGTGTGGTCCGCGGCGGCGGCGTCTCATCCATGTCAGCTCCTCATCCGTTGTTTTCTTTAGGTCCTGTCGCGCCGGCGGGTGGTCGGGTCCTTGGGCGCGCCGGTGTCCGCAAGAGGTCGTAGTTCGGGACGTCTGGTCACCGGGGGTCGGCTTGGTGCTTCGGCTGGCACGAGCTGAGGTGTTGGTATGGCAGTCGACAGATCCCGCCAGTGGGTAGGTGGGTGAAACCGCATTGCCCGGCGCTCGCCGCGGCGAAGTCGATTTTGGGGTTATGCAGGTCGAGACGCTGCCGAGTGCTGACAGGGGGTGGCCAACATGACCTTCCTTTCTTTGTCCGCCGGTCGGTGCAGGTGTGCGCTCGCTCGGGCGAGGCCGGCGGCGCGGAGGGCTGCTGCTCTGCGCTCCTCCCTGGGACTCTTCAATGGTGACCACCCGGCACGCTGGTGGATAGGGCGGCGGTCGGCCATGCTCGTGACCTCTCCTTGCCGATCCTCGGCAAATAGTGCCCAGGGGTGAGGTGGTGGTGACCGATGAGGGAGGTAGGTGCGAGATGGGATCTCGACTCGTCCCGGTAGGTGTCGATCGGCGGGAAGCAGGACCGGACGATTGGCTGTCAGCTGTCGCTCGTTCCGCGGCCGCTGACGCGAACGTCCCAATAGAGCTGCTCGGTGAGTACCTGGTCTTCCTGGCCGACGCCGCCCTATCGGGGCGGCGTCCGCAGAAGCGCGAGCTTGCCGCAGTTCGGCGACTTGGTGGACTCGCGGCCGAGCAGGGTGTCGACGCTAATCAGACGGTCGACCTGTATCTTTCGGCGGCCTGGCGGTTGTGGGAGGACATACCGGCGGTCGTGCAGTCTCGCGACCGAGACGAGGTTCGTGCCGCCGCGCAGGCCGTCCTGCGGGTGATCAACGACGCCGTGGAGGCGCTGGTCGAGGGCCATCAAGCCGCCCGGCGGCAGATGATTCGACAGGAGGAGTCGACACGCCGCGAGTTCCTCGACGATCTGCTACGTGGCGATGCAGACGTCTCCCGACTCGTCCAGCGGGCCGAGCCCTTCGGACTCGACCTCGGGCGCAGCCACCAGGTACTGCTCGCCGCGCCAGCCAAAACCTCTGTCCACGTAGAGAGAGCCGCGCTCGATATGGAACGGGTCATCGTTGGCCGGTTCGGCGACCGAGACGTGCTGGCCGCCACCAAGGAGGGCATGCTCGTGGTCCTTGTCCCCGGCGAGCTGGGTGACGGGAAGGTAGGCGTGGGCAGTTCCGACCCGGCCGGTTTCATCCACGCCCGCTTGACCGCCCGCGCTAAGAGTGAGCAATGGCAGGTAACGGCAGGTCGCCCGTACCCGGGAGCGTATGGGATCGCACGCTCCTATGAGGAAGCTCGCGAGGCCCTGCTGCTTGGGCGACGGCTTCACCTCGACGAGCACGTGGTGCAGGCTCGTGACCTGTTGGTCTATCGAGTGCTGGGCCGCGACCAGGCGGCCCTCGTGGACCTGGTGCATGCGCTGCTCGACCCACTCACCCAATCCCGGGGCGGCGCCGAACCCCTGCTGCGGACCCTGGAGACGTACTTCGCCACCGGAGCCGTCGCGACCGAGACCGCGCGCCAGCTGCACATGTCTGTTCGCACCGTCACCTACCGGCTCGCTAAGGTCAAAAATCTGACAGGACACGACCCCACCAACCCGGCTCAACGGCTGGCCCTGCACATGGCAGTTCTCGGAGCCCGGCTTCTCGACTGGCCCGCCTCCGAACGGCCTCGCGACCCCCTGCCTTAGCTACTTCGCCCTGAGAAGCGCTGCTCAGGGGTGACCCCAGCAGGCCAGCCGAGCCTCACGGACCTGCTCCGGGCCTTCGCGCAAGTCCGTCACATTCGCGGAGAAGCAGTGGTTAGCCATCCCAGGCGGGCCGAGTGATGGCCTTGAGACGCGGGCGTCTCTCAGGGGCGGCCCGGCAGGACACCTGGCTGCGGACCAGCTTGGGGGCTGGGGTCGACACTGGCAAGGCGGCCGGGTGGACCGGCCCGCGTGGCCCGCCTGCGGGGAATGTGCAGAAACGGGACGGTCATGGCATCGCCGCGCCGAGGAGCTGCACGCCGAGGGCCAGCACAAGTGCCTTCCCCTTTCGGTGACGATGCAGGCTAGGTGGTGTCGCGATGGGGGTGCTGCGGCGCCGGCACGAATCTGTAGGGTCCGTCGGTCGAAGCGGGGCCGTAACGTCAGGACTCCGGACATGGCGTCATAGTCGATGCGGGGTCAGCGCCGGGTTTTGACCTCGTAGCGTAGGACGAGGTCGGTTCCGGGGTACCGGGTCTGGGTCGCGGTGAGGTGCTCGCACAGCTCGGC